>VAPL010450490.1_pt1 | contig 67494 bp, 49 predicted proteins | sample 3395061 | NCBI WGS metagenome assembly VAPL01 (sample SAMN08290444, study PRJNA428436) | hydrothermal vent metagenome | isolation source: Deep-sea hydrothermal vent chimney 2 | place: Pacific Ocean: Juan De Fuca Ridge | depth 2182 m m | reverse complement strand
GACACCACCATTGATGCGAGCATTACCAGCACCGATGTGGCGGGCAACACCGGCACGGCAACGGACACAGAAGGTTATACGGTTGACACTACCGCACCGGTTATTGCGGCGCAAAGTTTCTCTTATGCTGAAAATCAAACTGTGGGGGCCACGGTTGCGACTGTGGTTGCTACTGATGATGTCGCTGTAACTGGATATACCTTTACTGCAACAGGCACTAATACTAGTAGTGATGGTTTTTATCAAATTGATGGTAGTGGCAATATTACGATTACGGCTGCAGGTGCCGCATCGAATGTGAATGATTTTGAAACAGCGCCGAACAGTACGGTGCATAGTGTGACGGTAACGGATGCAGCTCTTAATACTGCTGCGGCTAATATCACCTTGAATGAAACAAATGTCAACGAGGCGCCTGTTAACACTGTGCCTGGCGCGCAAACAGTTAATGAAGATACACCACTTGCTATTACAGGCTTAAGTATTGTCGATGTTGATGCAGGTGCTGGCAGTATGACTGTTACGCTTGTCATTACCAACGGTACGTTGGTAGTAACGGGTGGTGCAGCTGGTATTGTGGGTAGTGGTACTGACACAGTCACATTAACAGGTACAGTGGCTGATATTAATGCAACTTTAGCCTCTAATGTTACTTATACACAAACAGAGCATTTTAGTGGCACGTCTACTTTAACAATGACGACAAGTGACAATGGTAATGCTGGTCCTGGCGGTGTGATGACGGATGTTGATACAGCGACGATAATTGTGGTTGCAGTAGCTGATGCGCCTTCAATAGCGCCTACAGATATATTTGCTGTTAATTCTGATAATACTGCTGCAGGTGGCGGAGCTACTTCAGCCATGCTGCAGGCTGATATTGAAGCGTTGCTTGGCCCAGGTGAGGCAGGTAATTTAGATCTATTTAATCCGCCAAACGGAGGAGGGGCCCACGCTGGGAATGTTAATGCAATTGATGGTGGCGTTGAGATATATTCGCGGCATTTGACGGCTACTTCTCAAGCATCTTTTAATTGGACGTTTACTAATGGTGAAGTAAATGCGGCGGATATTACCGCAGGATTTAATGATTTATTGGTATTGGCGGTGACAAACTCAGCAGGCGTCGTTACCTATAACCTAATTACCTCATCCGAGCAATTAGGTGGAGGTAACAATGGCGCGGGTACTTTCGTATTTACTGCAGCGACTGAAGATGATTACACGTTCACTTGGATTGTGTTAAATGGCGGAGACTCCTCTAATGCTTTCGAGTCGAGCATGACAGTGACATCACCTACAATTACTGGTACAGCTTATGGGTCTGCGATTGATTTGCCTATTAGTAGTAATTTAGTTGATGCCGATGGCTCAGAAACTCTATCTAATATCACTATTACAGGCTTACCAGCAGGGGCAATACTGAACCAAGGCACTTTTGCAGCAGGAACATGGACCTTAACGCAAGCTGAGCTTACCAGCTTGCAAATATTACCGGCAGTTGGCTTTGCAGGGGTGATGAATTTAACTGTTTCTGCTACTACGACAGAAGCGAGCAATGGCGACACAGCCACTACATCACAGGCGGTGACTGTGACTGTCAGCAACACAACCAATGATGTTGTTGGTACTGCCGGCGCGAATACACTAAATGGCACAGCGGCTAATGACAATATTTTAGGGTTAGATGGAGCCGATACCTTAAACGGCAATGGCGGCAATGATATCTTAGATGGCGGTGCAGGTAACGACGTGGCCTTGAATGGTGGCGCAGGTAATGACATTATTTATGGTGGCGCTGGCAATGATGGCATATCTGGCGGTACGGAGGCTGACACGCTATACGGTGACGCGGGTGCGGATACTATTAATGGTAATGCAGGCGATGATTTAATTTATGGCGGTGCAGATGGTGGTGACGTGCTAACAGGCGGTGGAGGCGCAGATACCTTTGCTTGGAATCTAGCGGATGCAGGCCCTGCAGGCACGCCAGTTTCAGACTCCATTACTGATTTTGGTGCTACAGATAAGCTTGATTTACGTGATTTACTTACTGGCGAATTAGGTGCGACCGCTGCAGATTTAGATAATTATTTACATTTTGAGTTTAGTGGTGGTGACACGATATTGCATGTGAGCTCTGCTGGGGGTTATGGCGACGATAACAATATCGGCACTGTATTACCAACCACAACAGAAACACAGCAAATTGTATTTACAGGCGTTGATTTAACAACTGGGTTCACCACTGATCAGCAACTCATTCAAGATTTATTAACCAATCAACAATTAATTACTGATTAACGGTATTAATACGATGGAAAATTTAGGCAGAGTTGTTTTAATAAACGGTAAGCTAGATGCTGATAACCAAGTGGTGGTGGTTAAAGAGCAAGGTGGTAGAGTGTTATTGCAATTGAATGATATTGTAGCTACTGGAGATACTATTTACACGCCAAAAGAGACTGCGGTTGAGGTGCAGCTTGCTAATGGTGAGATGTTACACATTCAAGCTAATCAGGTGGTCAAAATCACTTCAGACCTTGCAGATGACTCTATGCCAGATGCAGATGATAGCGCAGTTAATGCGGGTACGTTTAACGCTGTTATTCAGGCAGTAGGCGAGAATCGTGATTTTGTTGACGTGTTAAAAGAGGTTTCAATTGTTGATTATGGTGGATTGATGGCTGAAGATAGCACTAATTTTGAAAGTTTATCGAATATTGTACAAAGTTATAATCCATCTGTATTTATATTTAATCAAGATGCCGCGCCTATTACATTAATTAGCGCTAGCGAAAATGTACTTGATTTGAGAGATTTGCTAACAGATGAAACACAAGGGTTGGACTTGGATAATTTATCAGCTTATCTTCACTTTGAAGTGGTTGGTGAAGACACACTGGTTCATATTAATAATAACGGCGGGTATGCTGGCGGGTTTGCCCCTGCGCAAGATGCGCAAGTCATTACTTTAGCAGGCGTAGATTTAGTTACTGGCTTTGCTAGCGATGATTTAGTCATTCAAGACTTGTTGGTCAATAATAAGTTGATTGTAGATTAACTGTATGAGGTTACGTTAAATAAAGATATATAATAGGAATACTTACTACGCAGATACAAGAAATAGGTATTTTAGCTACAGTTATATTAAAGAAACTTGACTGTTTCTTAATAATTAACAATAATTAACTATTGTTAATTATTAATTTATAACTGTTTTTTTAAAATAGTAGTTAAATTCAAGCATCCATTGTAGAGATGTAAGAGCAGTTTGGTGCTTCAGGACTAAACGTTACTAGAGATTAGTTTATGAATAAGTGTATTAGAGGAGTGTTTGCAACTGCATGTTTACTATCTGCTATGGTAGTAAATGCTGAGCCATCAGTCACACTTAAAGAAATTGTTGAAAAAACAGTTGTTTCCAATCCAGAAGTGCAAGCGCGCTTTCACAGCTACAAAGCAGCTGTACAAGATCAAAAATCTGCAAAAGGTGTTTATTATCCGCATCTAGACCTTACTTCTAGTTTTAGAAGTCAAGAAAGTCTTACTTCAAACATTGGTGATACAGAAAGCCCTGATAGACAAACACAATTAGTTCTACGTCAAATGCTTTTTGATGGTTTTGCTACGCGTAGCGAAGTGAATCGATTAGGCCATGCTGCACGTGTCCGCTACTATGAACTACAAGATAGCATACAAACTGTTGCGTTAGATCTGACTAGATCCTATATCGATATTAAACGCTATCGTGAGCTTGTGGAATTTGCAAAAGAAAATTATACGGCACATAAGATGCTGTTTGACCGTATAGAAGAACGCGTATCGGCAGGCGTGGCAAGGCGTGTTGATTTAGAGCAAGCCAGCGGCCGTTTAGCTTTAGCTGAAGCAAATTTGTTAACTGAAATTACTAATCTGCAAAATGTAAGCGCACGTTACCAGCGTTTGTCTGGTGAGTTGCCATCTGATTCTTTGCAGGAAGTAGATTTTTTTGCAGATGGTGTGCAAGCTACAGCAAATGAAGCTTTAGCCTTAGCTTATATCCAAAACCCTGCATTGCTTTCAAGTATTGAAAATATTGTGGCTACTGAGCAAGAGGTTGCAGGTAAACGCGCAAAGTATATGCCTAGATTAGACTTGCAAGCGAGAAAAAATCTCGATGTTAGCTCTAACGGTAGAAATAGTAGCGCAGCAGCCGATTTAGTAGAGCTTACGGCGACGTTTAATTTATTTAATGGCTTTACGGATCAAGCGGAAATTGCAAAATCTAGTGAGAATTTAAATAGATCACATGACTTACGTGATAAGGCCTGTGTTGATACCCGTCAAACTTTGGTGATTGCTTACAATGATGTGGTGAGTTTTACAGAGCAGCTTGATTATAGAGATAGACATAAAACATCAATTGAAAAAGCACGAGAAGCTTATCGCAAGCAATTTGATATCGGTCAAAGAACATTGCTTGATTTGCTTGATACAGAAAATGAATATTTTCAAGCGAAACGTGCTCATACCAATACTCAACGTGATCTACATACTGCCTATGCACGTACTTATGCTAGCGAAGGTGATTTACTCAATAAATTAGATGTAGTCCGGGCTGATTTGCCAGATTTGGGTGATACTGACTATACGCAAAATTACTCAGTATGTAAGGCGGCTGCGCCAGAAATGATTAAGATTGATAAAGCTAGTTTAGTTGAAGCTAGGCCAACTAGTGCAGCAACTGAGAAGATGCTCGCTGATAACAACGAGCCTGAAAAAGTAGTTCTATCTGACAAAGTAGTGCCAGATGTACAGTTTGAAACGAATAGCGCAAAAATTAAACCAGTATCATATTCTGTTCTAGATAATGCAGTTGAAACTTTAAAAGAATGGGGTGAGGCTAATGTCGAGGTGGCAGGGCACACTGATAAACGCAATACTTCTAAAGCAGCCTATAATCAAAGGCTTTCAGAAAGACGTGCTAAAGCAGTGGGTGATTACATGATTAAAAAAGGTATTAAAGCTAAAAGACTAACGATAAAAGGCTATGGTTTTGATGTTCCAATTGAAGAAAATGACCCTGTAAATGGCAATTCAGACAATCGCCGCGTTGAGCTGATAAGGCAAAAATAGCTCTTTCTAATGCATTAATATAGGAGGCTTAGCCTCCTTTTTTAATGTGACAATACGATAATGGTAAAGAATTTAATATTGCCCATTAAAAAGCAAGATTTCTACTTATAAAAAAATGAGTAAGGTGTTAGAATACGCTCCGCATCGGGTTGTAACTAGATGCTTCAACAATGCTTTTTAATTATTAATGAAAAGCTAATCACCCGCCCGGGTGGTGAAATTGGTAGACACAAGAGACTTAAAATCTCTCGATCATTAGATCGTGCCGGTTCGATTCCGGCCCCGGGCACCAGTTTATAATCACGTGAATAATTGCTTGATACCTAGCTTATTTTAAGTATCAAGCTTTGCAGCCGACTCTAGCTTCTCTGCGTTGTATGTATACATTTTCAAGTTGGTCTACGATATAAAACCCGTTAGGGCAAACAGCTTGTGCACTTCTATAACAATCATGCCAAGTTTTGATGCCACTACAGGTCAGCTCTTTCCATGCGTATCGGTCTTCCTGGGTGATCTGTTTGGATTGGTGTGCACAGCTTGTGAGCAAAAACACTGTCATAATTAAAGCTAGTTTCATTACTTCTCTCCTGAATACTTATTGATACGACTATGTTGATAGCATTTTAGTTGCAATGATTTTAGGTGGTTTATTGATTAAAGATAGATGAGTCGGTTAAGCAATATTAACTTGAATATTAGTTTAATCAAATTATTGAATTAAGTTTTAAGGCTTTATAATTGCTTATGGTTTGCATTACTTTAAGCCAGTGGTGTTTATATATTTTATGCCCTCGTAGCTCAGCTGGATAGAGCGTCCCCCTCCTAAGGGGAAGGTCGTGCGTTCGAATCGCGCCGAGGGCGCCATCATTTAGGTTGGCTTAACAATCGTGAGATTAATATGTTAGTGGAATCTACAATAGACGATAGAAAAATGGCTAGTAAGCCATGGTTTCTTTACTTATTAGAGTGTCAGGATGGCAGTATCTATACGGGTATAACGGTGGATGTTGAAAAGCGATATGCTGAACATGTCAGTGGAAAAGGCGCGCGTTATACACGATCTCACCCACCTAAACAATTACTTAAAGTTTTTGATTTTTCAAATCGTTCAGAGGCTTCAAAAGCTGAACATGTCATTAAAAAACTATCAGCTGTTGAGAAGAGGACTTTAAGTTCAAGTTAGTTAGAAAGTGCTTCTAAAGTGCTCCAACGGTCGAGTTTTTCTTCAATTTCAATTTCAACTTCAGATAAACGACCTTGCAATATTTTTACTTGTTCTGGATTCTCACGATAAATGTCAGCATTCGCTAAGTTGTTGTTGATGTTGGTTTGTTCAGTTTCAAGCGCTTCGATAAGTGCTGGTAAATTTTCAAGCTCTATTATATCATTTGAACTTAATTTTTTAGCTTGAGAGGTCACTTTTTTAGTTTTGTTAGAGGCTGGTTTTTTTGTATTTTCTTTTCCGAGCGCTATTTTTTCAACTTGTTGTTGCTGAGAGAAACGTAGCCAATTATCATAACCCCCACCAAACTCATCTAAAACACCATTGCCTTCAAATGCAATGACCTGTGTAACGGTGTTTTCTAAAAACTCACGGTCATGACTGACTAAAAATAGGGTGCCAGTGTAATTTTGTAATAAGCTTTCTAATAGTTCTAGCGTATCAATATCGAGATCATTAGTCGGTTCATCTAAGACTAGAACATTAGTAGGGCGTGCAAAAAGCCGGGCCAGTAGCAAACGATTACGCTCGCCGCCTGAAAGTGATTTTACGGGTGAACGTGAGCGCTGCGGCGGGAATAGAAAGTCTTCTAAATAACTGATGACGTGTTTACGTTCATTGCCTATTTCCACAAAGTCAGAACCTGGGCTAATGGTATCTGCCAGTGTTGCTTCTTCATTGAGTTGTTCGCGCATTTGATCAAAATAGGCGACTTGCAGATTGGTACCGCGTTGTATCGTGCCGCTATCTGCTTCTATCTCACCTAGAATGAGTTTAAGTAAGGTGGTTTTTCCTATGCCATTTGGGCCGATTAGGCCAATATGGTCGCCGCGTAAAATGCGGGTGCTAAAGCTGTTAATGAGGATATTGTCACCATAGGACTTTTTAACGTTTTCAAGTTCTGCGACAAGCTTGCCTGAACGTTCGCCAGCATCTACATTAAGTTTTACATTGCCTTGTCGTTCGCGGCGTGCTGCACGATCTAATCTAAGTTTTTCTAATTGTCGTACTCGACCTTCATTGCGTGTGCGCCTCGCTTTTATGCCTTGGCGTATCCAAGCTTCTTCTTGTGCCAACACCTTGTCAAATTTAGCGGCCTGCGTTGCTTCAATGGCAAGTAGTTCTTCTTTTTTAATGAGGTAATGGCTATAGGTGCCTATAAATTCTGTCAGCTTGCCGCGATCTAACTCAACAATACGTGTGGCAAGACGATTCAAGAAGCGTCTGTCATGGGTGATGAATAATACTGCGCCGTTAAAATTAAGTAATAATTCTTCTAGCCATAAAATAGCTTCTAGATCTAAATGGTTGGTGGGCTCGTCAAGCAATAACACTTCAGGCTCAGCTACTAAAGCACGCCCTAAAGCGACACGTTTACGCCAGCCGCCCGATAGCGTCGATATAGAGACATCGGCATCTAAACTTAAACGGGTTAATACGGCTTCCACTTTAGATTGTATCTCCCAAGCATTTTGCGCATCTAATTCGTGTTGTAATGTTTCCATTTGTGCCATCAGTGCATCAAAATCAGCCTCTGGCTCGCTCATTTTATGCGTAACATCATGGTAAGCAACTAATAGCTTTTGTATTACGCCTAAGCCCTCTGCTACGGCTTCATATACCGTTTGATTTTGGTCGAGCTGAGGTTCTTGTGGTACATAAACAATGCGGGCTGATTGTGCACGCCAAAAATTGCCATCATCAAGTTTAATTTCACCCGCTATGGTTTTTAATAAGCTGGATTTTCCCGCGCCATTACGGCCGATGAGGCCAACACGTTCACCAGCATCTAGCTGAAATGCGGCTTTATCTAATAGTGCATGGTGGCCAAAAGCAAGTGAGGCATTATCTAATGTTATATATGGTGGCATGGTTGTTTATTTTTTGTTGGTGGCTAACATGGCGCGAATATTTGCCATTTTAGATTTACCAAAATCTTTGCTTGCCTCTGTATCGTTAAAAGGGTTGCCAAAGTGACGCACGTCAGCACTAGGTAGTTCTGCGATAAAACGGCTAGGTTCACACATTTCCATCTCGCCGGCACGTTTACGTTTTTTACACCATGAAATGGTTAATGACTTTTGTGCGCGGGTAATGCCGACATACATTAAACGACGCTCTTCTTCAATTTTATCATTTTCAATGGATTCACGGTGCGGTAGTATACCTTCTTCAACACCGATTAAAAATACATGGCCAAACTCTAAGCCTTTGGCTGCATGCAGCGTGCTTAATTTTACTGCATCAGCTTCGCCATCTTCACGGCTTTCTAGCATACTCATCAGTGACACCATTTGAGTAAGTTCAAGCAAGGTTTTATCTTCTGACATATTGCCAAATTCTGTGCTACCTTTACTTTTGTTGCTCAGCCACGCCACAAACTCTAATACATTTCCCCACTTGATTTCTGCGGCACGTTGCTCTTCAGTATCATATAGATAGGCTTCATATTGCATTGCTTTTAGTAGATCATTTAATATTTCTTCTGCAGGGTCACGTATAGCGCGTGCTTGTATCTTATTAATATATTGACAAAATTGCAGCAAATCTTCTAGTTGGCGTGCGCCTAACTCGTGTTGAAAGTCGCCTTCAAAAGCGGCTGCAAATAATGATATTTGTTGTTTACTAGCGTATTCACCTAATCGCTCAAGCGTTGTGCTGCCAATGCCTTTTCTTGGTGTGGTGGCCGCTCTAATAAAAGCAGGGTCGTCATCTTCGTTGGCAATGAGGCGTAAATAACTCACTAAATCTTTAATTTCTGCTTTATCAAAGAAAGATTGTCCGCCGGAAATGGTGTAAGGGATTTTATTGTTTCTTAGTTGTTTTTCGATAATGCGCGCTTGATGGTTGCCGCGATACAAAATTGCATAATCTTTATATGAAGTGCGATGTTCGAATTTATGTGCAAGCAGCTTCATGGTGATGTTCTCAGCCTCATGTGATTCATCTTTAGCAGCACTAATCTGTAGCAAATCACCAGTGCCTAAATCACTCCATAGTTTTTTCTCAAAAAGTTTAACATTGTTAGCAATGATGTGATTGGCCGAGCGTAGAATACGTACGGTAGAACGATAATTTTGCTCAAGTTTAATTATTTTTAAGTTAGAAAAGTCTTGCGTTAGTTGATTTAGATTTTCAGCATCAGCGCCACGCCAGCCATATATTGCCTGATCATCATCACCTACAGCTGTAAATTGCCGTGAAAAATCTGTGAGTAATTTGACGAGCTTATACTGGCAGGTATTGGTGTCTTGATATTCGTCTATTAGCAAATATTTAAGCTTTAATTGCCATTTGCGTAAAGCTTCAGGTTGTTGTTCAAACAGCTCGACGGGTAATTTTATTAAATCATCAAAGTCTACAGCTTGGTAGGCTTTAAGCGTTTGTTGGTAAAGCTGATAAATCTTTGCTGACGCGTGAGTAAACTCTTCGTCGGCTTTTGCTTTGGCTTGATCAGGGGTAACAAAGGCATTTTTCCATGCGGAAATTTTCCACTGTGTTTTTTTCAGTAATTGTTTATCAGTTGTCGCAAGAATATCCGATAAAACTTTATAGCTATCAGAGGAATCCAATATAGAGAACTGTGGTTTGTAACCTAATAGCTCCGCCTCTTGTCGTAGGATTTTTAAGCCAAGCGAGTGGAATGTTGCAATGGTGAGTCCCTTTGCTTGTTTACCTACAAGCAGTTTGCTGACACGCTCTTGCATTTCAGATGCCGCTTTATTGGTAAATGTTATTGCAGCAATCTCTTTGGGCTGGTAACCAGCATGCTCTATTAAGTGAACAATTTTTTGCGTAATGACGCGTGTTTTGCCGCTACCTGCTCCAGCGAGCACAAGTAAAGGGCCATCTATATATTTTACAGCTTCACGCTGTGGAGAATTAAGTGCATTTAACATTGTTTATTTTCTGAATTCGACATGATGTTCTGCCGAATGAACGGTTTGTAGTAGTATTCTAACTGGTTACTGAAAATAAAAACCTATTCGTTTAAAATATAATGATTCATTTTTTAAAAGATTTTAACTTCGATTTAATACTATGCCGAATTTTGATTTAAAAACTATCGTCTTCATGTCGATGCTACTGACATTTATGCTATCGATGTTGTTGGCTATTACACGTGTACATCACAAAACTTTAAGTGGCCCAGGCTATTGGGCAGTGGGTAATTTAGTTGTTGGCCTGGGCATGATATTAGTGTTGATTCAGCTAGACAGTACTAAGTTTATTTTTTTACCAGGCACAGCGCTCATAGGGGCAGGGCTTAGTTTATATATCAACGGTATTCAAGCATTTTCTGGCGGAAAACCAGATCATCGTATTCCTATCGTTGCATTTGTTTTGCTTATTGCTGTAGAAGTATTATTTTTCATTGTAACGGATGATATTCGCACTGCGGTGGTGTTGGATGCTTTGATATTTGCGGCTATTTATTTGATATGTGCAAGACTTACTTTCGTAAAAGAAGAAGGTGTACTTGGCAATATATATTGGTTAGTTTCTAGTCTCTTTTTCCTTTTGGCGTTATTAATGGTTGGACGGGCTATTTCAGCTGCTAACGTCGACATCTCGGTGTTTGATTCTTTTGCAACGTGGTCATTGAATGCCTATACCTTCATGTTGGGTGCTGTTTCTCAGTTTTTTATTTCTAGCTTATTTGTGTTGATGTTAAGTTATCAGCTTAATAAGAACTTGGCCTCTATGGTAACAGTTGATAGTTTGACCAATGTTTTAAATAGACGTGGTTTAGAAGACGCTTCATTGAAGATGCAAGGCATGTGTAAGCGCATTAACATGAGTATGGCGGTGTTGCTTATTGATATTGATCATTTTAAAAAAGTGAATGATAAGCATGGACATTTAGCAGGTGATGAAGTGTTGAAACACCTTTCTAATGTGGTCCTTGGTGTTTTGCGATCGGGCGATGTGTTTGGTCGATATGGCGGTGAAGAGTTTATTGTATTTATGCCCAATACCAATGAGAATGAAGCGGCCAAACTTGCTGAGCGTGTGCGGGTTTCAGTAGACAGTACGCCTTTTAAAAATGGCCAATTAGCGATTCATATAACGGTGAGTGTCGGCGTGACGGATTCTGTGCGGTCCGGTTATGATTTTAAAGGGCTTATTGCAGCGGCTGATGCCGCTTTATATGCCGCGAAAAAATCGGGAAGAAATCGCGTTTCACAATCTGCCAATGTAAAATTAGCGTTATAAATTATTTTCCTTGGTTTTTTGAGATCATTATTTCTCTGCTATTTGGCGTTTCTAATGTAACGCGTCCGATTTTACCTTGGCGATATTCTGTTAGAAACAACACTGCTGTTTTTTCCATGTCCCATATGCCATCACGTCGTTTGTATGATCGTCGCTTGGCTATGGCTTCCAATAAATCAACACCATCCATCGTTGAAACATTTAACTTCATTTCGCTCAGCTTATATCGAGCATTAATTAAATCAGGGTAAGCGGCAACCAAATTATCCGCGAGGAAAATAGCGATATCTTCATCAATCACGGCATTGCGGCCAATGGCATGACTAGCCGCTAGCATATAGCCGTCGCTTTCGTGTTCGATTTTTGGCCACATCATACCTGGTGTGTCTGTGATGTTCATGGTTGCATCTAATTCAAAACGTTGTTGGCTTTTGGTGACTGCTGGTTCATCACCCACTTTCGCAACGCGGCGATTGAGTAAGGCGTTCATTAATGTGGATTTTCCTACGTTGGGAATACCCATAATCATCATGCGTAATGGTTTTAAATGTGTGCCGCGATGCGCTGCCAATGTGCGGCAAAGCTTAGGTATCTTTTTTACATCACCAGGTTTCTTGCATGAAAGTGCGACAGCTTTCGTATTGGGTTGCGCATTAAAGTAATTTAGCCACGCTTGTGTAATAGCAGGATCAGCTAAATCAGCTTTGTTTAAGACTTTTAGGTTTGGCCGCTGCCGAAACAAACGCATTTGGTCTATTATCGGATTATGGCTGGCAGCTGGCAGGCGCGCATCCAAAACTTCAATAACAACATCAATAAACTCCATGGTTTCCTCAGCTTTTTTGCGTGCTGAGGTCATATGACCTGGATACCATTGAATTGCCATTGGGAATCTCTTTTTGGTTGTTAAAGTTGCCTACCTAAACCTTTTGTCTATCTGCCTTTTATATTGTATTAATTAAGGTCAAAATCTAAGTGATGCACATTTTAACATTATGCAGATAAGTAGAAGCGTTTATTCAAAATAAGAATGTTTTAGTTGGTTTGGCCATATTGGTTCTACTGGTTTAGCACGAGCTTTACTTTGGGTATTAGGTTTGAGGCATGCTTTTATAATCTTTAATATATAGGTGCAGAGGCTTTTGTTTTGAGGGTAAGTGAAGTAGATTTTTTATGTTTCTGTTTTAGCAACATTTTAAGTAAAGCGGTCAGAAAGGTTTTCTATTAAAATGTGTGTATGCAGAATATTCCAGAAATTAAACCAAATCAGTCAGTAGAGTTACTTAAAGCGCTACATATTTTGACGCGAGATGGCAAGCTAAATCAAGATAGTAGGCGTAAGCTGAAGCAGGTTTATCACCTCGTTAATTTTATTGAGCCTTTATTTAATCAAGTGTTAGAAAAAACGCTAGATCCTATACTAGTTGATCATGGCGCAGGAAAGTCTTATTTGGGGTTTATTTTGTATGATTTGTTGTTGAAACAGCATGCACAAGGAAAAGTTGTTGGTATTGAATCTCGGCAAGAGTTGGTAGAAAAATCAAAAGAGTTGGCTCAGCGCTGTGGGTTTTCTCGTATGACTTTTGAACATTTAACAGTCGAGCAATCTATTTGTTCTAATGTAATGCCTGAAAAAGTTGATATTGTTACCGCGTTGCATGCGTGTGATACAGCCACTGATGATGCGATTCAATTTGGTTTAAAAAAACAGGCGCAATATTTAGTATTGGTCCCATGCTGCCAGGCTGAAGTAGCAAAAGTGCTGCGAGAGTTTAAGAATGAGAGTTTTAGTAAAACACCTTTGAGCGAGATTTGGCGTCATCCGATACATACACGTGAATTCGGTAGTCAAATTACTAATGTATTACGTTGTTTGCAGCTAGAGGCTGCGGGTTATAGTGTCACAGTTACTGAGTTGGTAGGCTGGGAGCATTCGATGAAAAATGAGCTGATCATTGCCAAGCATACAGGCCAGCCAAGAAAGAATGCACAAGCGCGTATCGATGATATTTTAAGTTTGCTAAATTTGGAAGCTATGAGCAATAGGTTTAGTGTTTAGTATGGCGCCAACGCAACTGAAAGAACAACTCAAGGAGTTAGAAAAGCAACTTAAAACTTGTATGCTAGCTGATCGATTTTTTTTAGGTAAGCGCTTGTATCAAGTGAGTAAGGCGCTAGCGCAAAATAAAACGATTGATAAAGAGTTTGCCGTAATTACTAATAAAATACGCAGCTCTGTCGCTAAATTTCAATCACGTCAATTGGGCTTACCTAAGCCAGAATACCCACAAACATTACCTGTTTCCTTACGTAAAGATGAAATTTCCGAAGCGATAGCTAAACATCAAGTGGTGATTGTATGTGGTGAAACAGGTTCAGGTAAAACGACGCAGCTACCTAAAATCTGCTTAGGACTTGGTCGTGGTGTTTCAGGTTTAATCGGCCACACACAGCCGCGCCGTATTGCCGCACGTTCAGTTGCTAGCCGCATAGCCCAAGAGCTTAATTCTCCTTTGGGGCAAGTGGTGGGCTATAAGGTGCGTTTTAACGATAAGCTATCAGAAAATAGCTATATCAAGTTGATGACAGATGGTATTTTGCTAGCAGAAACACAGGGTGATAAGTTTTTGAATGCTTACGATACCATCATCATCGATGAGGCGCATGAACGTAGTTTGAATATTGACTTCTTGCTAGGTTATTTGAAACAGTTATTACCTAAGCGGCCTGATTTGAAAGTGATTATCACTTCCGCAACCATTGATGCCAGTCGATTTTCTAAGCATTTTTCATCACTTGATAGCGATGGTGTGCTTAAGGGTGCGCCTGTTATCGAGGTTTCAGGCCGAACTTATCCTGTTGAAGTGCGTTACCGCCCATTAGGAAAAGCAGGTTTTCGGGCAAAAGAAATTGCGGAGGCAGACAATACGCAATTCGATTTAGAGGATGAAACTGTTTTTGGGATTACGCGTAAAGCAAAAACAGAAGCACGTTGGTTGGAAGAGGATGACGAAGAGGAAGCCATAGAAGAGGCGATTCTAGATGCGGCAGATGATTTACTCCGACAAGAGGATGGCGATATATTGGTTTTTTTGCCAGGCGAACGTGAGATTCGTGATACAGCAGAACATTTGCGGCGTTATCAAGGGCGCTCAGCTAAACTTAAGCATATCGAAGTGTTGCCGTTGTTTGCACGTTTAAGTATTGCCGATCAGCAAAAGATATTTAAGAGCCACAGCACACGTCGCATTGTTTTAGCGACTAACGTGGCAGAAACATCGCTTACAGTGCCGGGGATTAAATATGTGATTGATGCCGGCTTAGCAAGAGTGAATCGTTACAGTACACGTGCGAAAGTTTCTCAATTACAGATTGAAAAAATATCACAAGCAGCTGCTAAGCAGCGCGCAGGCCGTTGTGGTCGTGTATCTAATGGCATTTGCGTACGTTTATATTCTGAAGATGATTTTAATAAGCGAGCTGAGTTTACAGAGCCTGAAATATTGCGTAGTTCACTGGCTTCTGTGATTTTGCGTATGTCGGCATTACGTTTGGGTGATGTTGAAGCATTTCCGTTTTTAGAGGCACCCAGTTCACGCCTAGTAGCCGATGGTTATTTATTGTTACAAGAATTGGGCGCGGTAACAGCGCAGCGCAAAATTACTGAAACAGGTTTGCAGCTAGCCAAATTGCCACTAGACCCCCGTATCGGGCGCATGATTTTAGGGGCAAAGCTTGAGGGTTGTTTAAAAGAGATTTTAATTATCGCGAGTGCGCTTAGCATACAAGACCCTAGAGAAAGACCAATGGATAAACGTGGGGCTGCTGATAGTGCGCATGTACAGTTTGCAGGAGAAGACTCTGATTTTATGAGCTATCTTAAGCTTTGGGACTTTTTTGAGCATGCTTTCAAAAACAAAAAATCTAATAAAGATTTACTGAATCAATGTCATCAGAAATTCCTTTCATTTTTACGCCTAAAAGAATGGCGCGAGCTACATAAACAATTGTTAGAAATTGTGAAGGATATGGCTTTTAAGGCGAACCATAAAGAGGCAAGTTACGAACAAATTCATAGGGCATTATTATCAGGTTTGTTAGGGAATGTTGGTTTTAAGGATAGTGAGAAAGAATCTTATGCGGGGGCACGCGGTATTCGTTTTCATATTGCGCCAGGGTCTGGTTTAAAGAGAAAGCGGCCAAAATGGATTATGGCCTCTGAGCTGGTGGATACGAGTAAGTTATATGCGCGTTGTGTGGCTAAAATAGAGCCGGATTGGATAGAGCCGCTGTCTCGCGACCTTACGCAAAGTGATTATACTGACCCACGCTGGGATAGAAGGAAAGCACAAGTCGTAGCGTGGGAGCGTGTTAGTTTATATGGCCTAACCGTTGTGCCCAAAAGACGAGTGCATTACGGTGCAATTAATGTGACAGAATCACGCGATATTTTTGTACGTGAAGCACTTGCTAATATGGAGTTAGATACTAAATCACGGTTTTTAGATACAAATAGACGCATGATTGCCGAAATTGAGGAGTTGGAGCATAAAGCAAGACGACAAGATGTGTTGGTTGATGAGCAGGTGTTGTTTGCATTCTATGATGCTATCGTCCCTAAAGATATTGTTAATGGTGCAGGCTTTGAAGTTTGGCGTAAAACGGCAGAACAGAAAAATCCTAAACTGCTTTATTTAACAAAAGATGCACTGATGCGTCACACGGCATCTAATATCACTGAAACTCAGTTTCCTGAAGCGTTAGAAATTGATGGTGTGCCATTGACGCTCAAATATAGGTTCGAACCTGGTCATGTATTAGACGGCGTGACTGCCATTGTACCGTTAGCTTTGCTGAATCAATTAGACGCAATACGTGCTGAATGGTTGGTGCCTGGCATGCTGCGAGAAAAGCTCACAGCGCTGATTAAGATATTACCTAAAACTTATCGGCGGGTTTGTGTGCCAGTGCCAGAATTTGTGACAGGCTTTTTAGAGCAAACTAAAGTTGGCACGCAACCAATTTTACTTGCGTTGGTAGATTATATTCAAGAAAAAACTAAGCTTACGTTAGGTGCAGATGACTTTATGCTCAATAAGCTTTCAGACCATCTGCTGATGAATTTTAGTGTGGTAGATGAAAAACAACGAGAATTAGGCACGGGCCGTCATTGGCACGACCTTAAAAATCAATTAGGTAGTGCGGCACAACTGACTTTTAAAGGCAGTTCTCCTAGTATAGAAAAGGTTGGTATTAAACAGTGGGACTTCGGAGACCTGCCTGCCACAATTACTTTTACAAAGTCTGGGCAGCAGCTGACAGGTTACCCAGCGCTAGAAGATAATATTGATAGCGTTGCTGTGAAGTTGTTTGATACTGAGCAGGCTGCTCATGCATCACATCGTGCTGGCGTATGCCGTTTGATGCGCTTTGAGCTAAAAGAACAAATGAAGCAAATGCAAAAAGGTCTACCTAATTTTAATCAATACGCATTACTGCTACGTAATGTTGTTGCGCCAGATGATTTAAAAGAAGATATGCTTGCTACTATTGCGGACCGTGCGTTTGTAGGTGAAGATGATTTGCCGCGGTCAAGCGATGCGTTTATGACCATGAAGCAGCGTGCGCGAACACGCTTGCCAGCGGTTAAGGATGCACTTTGTCGCATCGTGAACATCATCGCGACAGAATACAATTTACTAGCAGCTAAACAAGAAAAAATGCCAATTAAAACTAATCGCATTACACGCGATGTTGCAAGTCAAATTAAATGGTTGGTGTATAAAGGCTGCTTTAGTCAAACACCATGGGAAAAAATCACACATCTACCACGCTACTTAAAAGCGCTACGGCTAAGAATCGAAAAACAAGCGAGCAACCCAGAGCGTGATGGTAAACATGCAGGTAGCATAGGTGTGTTATGGCAAAAATGGGCGTCTGAGATGGAGCAGCAGCGAAAGCTTGATAACATTTCATCTAGCTTGCAAGACTTTCGCTGGTTGATAGAAGAACTGCGTGTATCACTTTTCGCACAAGAACTTAAAACACCATTTCCTGTGTCGATAAAACGCTTAGAGAAAGCTTGGGCGGCTTTATAGTTAAGTGATTTTGATTAAATCTGCGTCAACATTTTTCTGATGGCCGATTCATCTAAATTTTTACCTATAATGACAATGCGGCTACTTGGTTTTTCTTCTTTCCAATCAACGAGCAATGTTGCAGGGTAGGGCGTAAAGTGTACGGCATGAATAGCGAGCGGATGCGGTTGGTCTTCTACATGAAGAATGCCTTTTAACCGCAATAAATTTTCACCATGTATTTGACATAGCTTTAATAGCACGGGTTTAAAGTCCACCCATTTGAGGCCAGTCGGCATGGTAATAGTGAAGTTGCTAATTTCATTGTTGTGCGCTGGTGTAAGCATGCCGCGTGGTTTGGCTATAACTTGTTTTAATGGTGCGCGTAACCAGCGCTCAGGTTCAGCTCGTTTGCCAGATAGGTCAAACAAACCAACATCAATAATAAAATCAGGTTCTATATCGCCATGCAAAACTTTATGTTGTGTAGCGCCAGGGTTTAGTGCAATTAGCTTTTCTTTTAGAGCATTTATTTGTTCTTTTGTCGCGATATCTGTTTTTGTGAGTAACAACACATCGGCTACTGCGGCTTGTTTGCGTGCCTCGGCATGTTCTTTTAATTGCTGATAACCATACATTGCATCGATGGTCACAACCACTGCATCTAAGCGATAAACCGATTCAATTACGGGCTCATTCATCAAGTTGGCCATGATAGGCCCTGGGTCAGCCATGCCTGTAGTTTCTATCACTAAGCGGCTAAATTGTGGAATGGCTTCCATTGAGCGTTTAAAGTATAAATCACGCATGGTATCCGCTAGCTCATTGCTAAGTGTGCAGCATAAGCAGCCGTTTTGTAGTAACACTGCATTGTCTGCGACATAGCTACTATCCACATTCTGCGCTAGTATGTGATCCAAGCCTTCCTCGCCAACTTCATTAATAATCACGGCGGTATCCTTCATATTAGGACTAGTTAACAGTTTGTTAAGCAGCGTTGTTTTGCCTGAGCCTAAGAAGCCAGTGAGTAAGGTAATGGGTATGCGTTTATCCATTATTTGATTTTATCAGTAAGCTAACCTAATATCGCAGATAAAAAAACAGAGCCTAAAAAGGCCCTGTTTTTTTTGAAATTAAGTAATTTTTTTACTAAAAGTAAAAATTACTTAGGCGTAATGCCTAATGATTTTACTGTGTCAACATTGATGTAACGACCATGGTCAACAGGTAGATTCTTTGCGTTTTGGTAAAGCTGTAGAGCGCTTAACGTACTAGCGTCTACTATCCCATCTGCATTGCCTGTGTTGTAGCCTGCTTTAGAAAGAGCAGTTTCGATTTCGGCAATTTTATCTGTTGTCGAGTTTGTAGCACATAAGATTTGGCGCCATTCCCAGCTCCCTTCAGAAATAACTTTAGTGCTTGTTAATGTGTCGTATTCTGCTGGAATTTTCGTTACAGATTGGCTAGCAGCTGTAACTAATTGCGTTTTTTGCACCGTAGCGTATTCAGCTGGCACTTCAATTTCTTTTGTTGTGGCAGGTGTTTTAACCACTGTTTTTTGGACTGTCGTATATTCAGCTGGCACTTCTACTTCTTTAGTGGTAGGCGGCGTAACCATGACACGTTTGGTGACCGTTGTGTACTCTGCAGGTTTTTCAATTAAACACATAACATAGCCGTCATCACCAGCAATTTGTTCTGATGCGCCGCTGGCTGCGGCTTCCGCTACTGTGCTGCGCTTCCAGAAGCTGCTTGCTGCTGCAACCAATACTTGCTCGCTTTGATCTTCATAAACAGCATCTACAGGAATTAGTTTTGTGCCTGCTGGTTTCACTAAGACTGTTTCCTCAACAGTTTCGTAAGTAGCCGGAACAACTTCCAGACGTGTAGAAGCAGCTTGCACTAAAATCGTTTCATCAACCGTTGTATAGGTTGCTGGGGTTACTTCGAGTGTTGAGCTAGCCGCTTTTTTTAATACTTGTGTAGAGACTGTTTCTGTAACTGGTTTGTTGTGGATATTGACATAGCACTCACCCGGTTTAGCAGATGGTGGTGCAGTTACCTGACCTGTATAACCATATTGATCGTGTGTATCGACTAAGCCTTGGTTTACGCTTTGCGATGCACAGCCAACTGACAATGCTGATATTACTGCTAAAAATAGAATTCTGTTTTTGTTCATGATATGCCCCTTTTTATTAAAATTGATTGAACGTTTTTCTTAGACAACAATTAAGTGCTGTAAACTAAGAACATTACAATCGCGTACACATTAAACCATGCATTAATAGACTTAATAGTAAACAATTGTTAACATAGATTATGAACTACAAGAAAGCATAGAGCAACCAGCTTTATGTCTTGCCCAATCAGGACGTTTTTCTTCAAATTTTTCCATACTTGCTTGTCGTGTGTATGGCTTACGTAGCACTTCTAGCAACTTAAGTATCATGCTGTGATCACCTTGTTCGGCTAAATCAATCGCTTCTTGGGCTAGATAGTTGCGCAGTACGTAGCGTGGATTATGGGCAGACATCTGTTTGGTCCTGGCATCCACTGTAAGCTTGCTTTCTTGAATACGTGTTGCATAGATTGTTAGCCAGGTGTTGAAGTCATCTTTAAAATCGTTAAACCCTTTTTCGGTATAAAAGGCAATGCTAAGTTGCTCGATATCGGGCGCTTCAATATTGATATTTGCTAAATATGTAAAGAACAATGTCATATCAACTTCAGCGCGTGTCATTAACTCAAAGCAGCGGTTGATTAATTCGCCATCAGTATTTTTCCAAGTATCTAAGCCAAATTTACCCGCAAGTGATTGTGTCAGACTATCTGTATAGACTTTATCGTATTGTGCAATGCCGTGGGCTAGGCCATCTGTATCAGGTAGGATGGTCGCCAATGCATCAGCTAAACGCTCCATATTCCAGTGGGCGATATCCGGTTGGTGGCCATAACAATAACGCTTGCCTTGTGCGTCAGTGGTATTTGGCGTCCAGCCCGGATCAAAGTTATCTACCCAGCCATAAGGGCCATAGTCAATTGTAAGGCCAATGATAGATAAGTTATCGGTATTCATCACACCATGCACAAAGCCTATACGCATCCAGTGTGCCATCAGGATGGCTGTGCGCTCACATATCTCCTTAAACCAAGCCTCGATTAGTTCCGGACTAGGGTTGTTTTTATCTAATTTAAGACCAGCTTGTGTGAGCCAATCTGCAAAGTCTCGATCGATGGTGAAGCCGATAAATTGTTTCAGTAAATCTAGCTCACCATTGCTGGCAAGTAACTCAAAGTGGCCGGGCCGGGTAAATGACGGGGCAACACGACAGACGATCGCACCTTGTTCTTTTTGCGGGTTGCCATCATAAAACATATCTCGCATTACATCATCACCAGTTGTAACTAAGCTTAGGGCACGTGTGGTGGGTACGCCTAAATGATGCATCGCTTCGCTACATAAAAACTCACGTAAGCTAGAGCGTAGCACTGCTCGGCCATCAGCGCGGCGGGAATAAGGTGTTGCGCCAGCGCCTTTTAATTGAAGCTCAAAACGTTTGCCGTTGTTAATGAGTTCGCCTAAGAAAATGGCGCGGCCATCGCCTAATTGTCCTGCCCAATGCCCAAATTGGTGACCACCATAACGGGTGGCATACGATGCCATGCCTTTTAATAAGCCATTACCACCGAGTGCGTTAATCATGTCAGCGTCTTGCATGTCCGATTCTGTAAGGCCGAGCATGTCAGCGACTTCTGGAGAATAAGCCATAAGCTTTGGCGAGGAGGTCGGTGTAGTGGAGACTTTAGACCACATCGCATGCATCACTTGGCGTGTCTGACTTGTCGTTTCTTTGTCGCCAGGCAACTCATTTAGAAAACGATTATCAAAATTCAAATTTCTCATTGGCTTAATTTTAGACGTTTTCTAACTGTAAAGTTTCACTTTCTCTCTTAAATCATGCAATGAGTCATGTATCATTGCGCCTATTACAGTTTTGAATTGAATGCATGAACGTATTTTATGAAGAAGACGGCAATTTCAAGGTTGCCGCAGTGATGAAGGAAAACCCTGGGAGTTTGCAAGTAGAGACTGTTACGGGTAAACGGTCAAAAATTAAACTCACGAACGTATTAATAAGGTTTGATGGTGTATTAAGTGATTTTATTGAATCTGCTAAGTTAGAAGCGACGCAATTAGAGACGACTTTTCTTTGGGAATGTTGCGATGTTGAAGACTTTGGGTTTGAAGCTTTAGCTAAAGAATATTACGGTGAAAGTTTTACGCAGGTGCAGTCGGCAGCTATCGCGATAAAAGTACATAGTGAACCTATTTATTTTTACCGTAAAGGTAAAGGTCGTTATAAGGCAGCGCCAGAAGAAACATTGAAACTCGCTTTGGCTGCTGTAGAGCGTAAACGCTTGCAAGCCGAAAAAATGGCAGCATGGGTTGTCATGCTTAACGACAAACAATTGCCAGATGGATTTTCTGATAAGGCAGATAGCCTGATCTATAACCCAGATAAAAATAGTATTGAGTGGAAAGCCATTGAGGAGTCCGCTCGCACATCAGGCAGATTGTCATTAACGGTGATGTTTGATGCTGGCATGATAGCAAGTGCACATGACTATCATTTAAATGCATTTTTGCGCGAAATGTTTAATGATGGCACTGGGTTTGCTGCGAGTGAAGATGCTAAGCCAGAATATGCAATAGACATAAATGATTTGCCCTTGGCCAAGGTTGAGGTGTTTAGTATTGACGATGAAAACACGAATGAAATTGACGATGCATTTAGTCTGGAAAAGCTAGCTAATGGTAATCAGCGTGTTGGTGTCCATATTGCTGCACCTGCGCTAGGCTTGCCAATCGATTCAGCTTTGGATAAGACTGTGTTGAATCGTTTGTCGACAGTCTATATGCCAGGTAATAAAATCACCATGTTGCCAGAATCTATTGTGCGGCCATTTAGTTTGGATGAAGGTGAAATTAAACCTGTATTGAGTTTATATTGTGAAGTAACCCCAGTATTTGAGATTGTGTCATGTGAATCCAGTGTTGAGCGGATTAAAATTGCAGAAAATTTACGGCATGATACGTTAGAACCTTTATTTAATGCCGATACATTAGCGCAAGATAGTGGGCATTCACGTTGGGCGACATTGAAGTTCTTACACGGTTTTGCAGAGTCACTAGAAAAGGCACGGGGTAAGTATGATTCAGAACGTGCACCACAGATTGATTACAATTTTTATGTGACAGAAGGTGTTGTCAGTATTGTGGCGCGCGAGCGTGGGTCACCGATGGATAAGCTAGTAGCAGAGCTAATGATTTACGCAAACAGCACTTGGGGTGAAATGCTGAAGGATCGTGGCTTTTCTGGTATTTATCGTGCACAAACAGATGGTAAGGTTTTTATGACGACTGAAGCGACGCCGCATCAAGGGTTGGGTTTGTCGCAATATGCGTGGAGTACTTCACCTTTGAGGCGCGCGGTTGATTTGATTAATCAGCGTCAGATTATTGCGATGTTGAGAAAAGATAATGCACCGTATGAAACGAGTGATGGTCGATTACAAACCATTATTCGTGATTTTGAACTTACCTATCAATCATATAATGCATTTCAAACACGTATGGAGCGCTATTGGTGCTTGCAATACTTATTGCAAGAAAAGCTAACTGAAGTGGAAGCCACTGTATGGCGTGAAAATCTAGTGCGGCTTGATGGCATGTTCTACATCTCGAAAGTATCCAGTTTGCCTGAGCTTAAAGTTGGCACGAAAGTGCTTTTAGAGATTAAACAGATAGACACTTTGTTGATGGAGCTTAATTGTAAGTTTAAACAGGTTGTTGAAGTTGAAAGCAATCAAGTAGAAGATAAAGAAGCCGATGCGGATATTTAACCGTAAGATACATAAAAGTGTGGCACAAGAAAGTGTCGTCGAAGTAACTGAATGTGATGGTGTACGTAATATGCATTTAGGCTCGGTTACTGTGCAGAGCAGTATGCGTGTGAAAGACCCCGTAGCACTAGATTTAGCTTATTCACGCGGTATTATGTGTTTTTTATTATTTTTTAATAATATTAAAAAAGTTTTAATGATTGGTTTAGGTGGTGGCTCAGTTAATAAATATATTTATACGCATTGTTCAGAAATAGAGCAGACAGTATTAGAAATTAATACACAAGTTATAGACATTGCCCGTAGCCATTTTCATGTGCCAGAGAATGATGATCGGTTTAATGTAATTGAAGGCGATGGCGTGCAGTATTTGCTTGATCATGTCTCTAGCCAAGATTGTTTGATTGTAGATGGTTTTGACGAGCATGGCATACCCAGCAACATGTGCACGCAGGACTTTTTCGATAGTTGTTTTGAGGCGCTAGGAGAAAATGGTATTTTTGTGATTAATCTATGGGGCTCTGATAAGCGGTTTGATATCTACTTACAAAGAATAGAGCAATCTTTCTCAGACAGAGTGTTAATGATGCCGACAGGCAAGCCAGGCAATATTATTGTATTTGGTTTTAAAAAAATGCAGAAACAAACAGAACGAAAGCTGCGCGAGCGTGCACAGTTGTTAGAAAAGACACATAAAATTGAGTTCTCAAAATTTTTAGATACTTTGCATGAAAAGAACGGGTATCAAATGCTTTACACAAGATTGGAATCACAATGAATCAGCAGTTTTTTGCAACTTGCCCACGGGGTTTAGAAGCGCTTTTAGTCGACGAGTTGCAAGCTTGTGGCGCTAAAAATATTAAATCTACCGATGGTGGTGTTGGTTTTATGGGGGATGTAGCGGTGTGCTATCGCGCAAATTTACACTCTCGCCTTGCCACGCGTATTTTGTGGCAAGTCGGTTGTGGGAAATATCAAACTGAAGAAGATTTGTTTCAAGCTGCGTATAAAATAAGGTGGCCAAATTGGTTTGATGTAAAGCATGACTTTATGGTGAAAGTCACCGGCGTTAAGTGTCCGCTAAAAAGTCTAGAATTTGCTACGTTAAAAATCAAAGATGCTGTATGTGACAAGTTCAGAGAAGTTGTTGGTTCGCGCCCCTATATTGACACCAAAACCCCTGCAGTTCGCTTACATGCTTACTTAACGGCCGAAGATTACATCTTGTATATCGACACCTCTGGTGACTCACTGCATCGACGTGGTCATCGCCATGCCAGTATTGAAGCGCCCTTACGTGAGAACTTGGCTGCTGGCATTTTGCGGCTAACGGGCTGGAAAGTAGGGCAGCCATTGTTGGACCCAATGTGTGGTAGCGGCACTTTCTTAATAGAGGCGGCCATGATTGCGCTTGATATTGCACCTGGCTTAAAGCGCAACTTTGGTTTCGAAAAACTTAAAAACTTTGAATCAGACACTTGGAAGAAAATAAAGAATCAAGCAAGCAAGAATGTAAGGCCAGCTGAATTTCAAAGAATATATGGCAGTGATAGCGATTTACGTGCGGTGCGTATTGCAAAAAGAAACTTAAGTGAGGCAGGTCTGTTAGATGCTGTTCAGCTTGCACAAGTTGATGTTACTGAAGTCGTGCCACCATTAGAAGGGGGTGTATTGGTCACGAACCCGCCATACGGCGTGCGTATTGGTGAAGATGAAGAATTGGCAGCGCTGTATCCTAAGATAAGTACCGCCTTGAAGCAGCGTTTTGCGGGCTGGCGTACTTATTTTTTAACTAATGATTTCCGTATGCCTAAATTAATGCGTTTAACACCTAGTAAACGCACCCCATTATTTAATGGCCCGCTAGAATGTCGTTTATTTGAAATTAAAATGGTGGCAGGTAGTAATCGAAAGGATAAAGGTAAGGCCAATGGCTGATTCTTTAAGTGAAATACGAGAACGTGTGAACCAATTTGTAGCAGAGCGAGATTGGGCACAGTTCCATACACCCAAAAATTTAGCAATGGCGATGATTGTGGAGGCGGCTGAATTAGTAGAGTTATTTCAGTGGGATACGCCAAATGAAAGTCAGCGGTTAGATGAGGTGAAGTTAGAAGCAGTGCGGCATGAGTTGGCAGATACTTTTGTTTACTTGCTACGTATTGCAGAAGTGTTGGATATTGATTTGATAGCGGCAGTCAATGACAAGGTGACGCTGAATGTCTTAAAGTACCCAGCTGAAAAGGTGAGGGGTAGTAATGCGAAATATACTCATTACCTTGAGGAGTGAGCAATAAAAAAGCCAGCTAACAGCTGGCTTTTTTATAAGGACCCTCTATTTTAATGCGGCTATGGCTGCATCATAATTGGGTTCGCTAGTGATTTCGTTAACTAATTCTATATGTTGGATGACATCATTTTCATCAAGCACCATGACAGCACGTGCACATAGACCCGCTAGTTTACTGCTAAACAATAGAACGCCATAGTTCATTATAAAATCACGGCCACGCATTGTTGATAGCGTGATGACATTTTCTATGCCTTCTGCCGCACAAAAGCGTTTTTGTGCGAAAGGTAAGTCTGCAGAAATATTGATAACAACGGTGTTATCCATACTGCCAGCAAGTTTATTGAATGTACGTACTGAAGTTGCACAGGTGGGTGTGTCCACACTAGGAAACATGTTAAGGACTTTGCGTTTTCCAGCAAAAGTGTCTAATGTCACATCAGCCAAAGCTTGGTTGACCAGAGTGAAGTTAGGTGCAGTGCTGCCGACGCTAGGTAAACTACCAGCAACATCAACAGGGTTGCCTTTAAGTGTAACTGAAGTGGACATATTTAAGTTTCTCCTTTTTTAGGCTGGATTTTTTTAGACTGGATTATAGTGCAGCCATATAATTCGACCTCTCATCATAAAACAAAAAGCACCTGTATGATACAGGTGCTTTCTAAAAATAAATTAAATAGCGCTACTTAATAATTTTTAGGTGGATTCACTTAAATAAGCAATCGTCATTGTTTGGTTATGAAGTACGCTTTCGGTAGTGTTAGGGCGCGGCGCTATCTCGCCATAAGAATAGAAGCCAGTAATGCTTGTTTGTGGTCCTAAAATTTGTTGTACTAATTTCACTTCATCTACTACTTGTTCAGCCATGACACCTTTCCGGCCAACACAGCTTACACATAAAGCCAAGCCAGTTTGGTTGGTTTTATGGTCGTCCAGGCCATCAAGTACTAAGTTTGCTGCAGAACCGGCGCCATCAACCAGCCTATCGTGATTGGTTTGACATAAACGTACCGTTTCACCTTCATACACATTACCAGCAAAGGTTAAGCTATTTTCATCATTATCAATAGCCAGTAGCGTCCGTATTTTTTCTACCTCTCGTTTTCCTTCTTCAATCACTGCAAGCGGGAATTTCAATCCGGTACCTGGTAACCCTTTTGCGAAAGCTTCGCCGATATACATTCTATATAGTGGTAAAGCCGGCTTGTTGTCCATTTCATACACGACGTTTTTCACAGATTTTGTAATTTTACGTGGTGGACCATATGGCTTCCAGCCACCAAGTGCACCGCTGGATATGGTTAGTGCGTCACCGTATAGTCCAACGGCAATCACCATATGACTAGAAACGGTCTCGTTGAATAATTGTAATGTTTCTACAAACGCACCACCATCGCCAGCCAGGCCGCCGATAATGGGTACATCACCCAGTACACTTTGAAATCCTTTAATTAATTCAGAACCGTTAACATTTAATCCGTCAGAAATAACTAAGACAGTACGTAAACTATCTGCTTTTAATTGTTTAGCCAAACCTGCAGCAGTGTCATAAGAGTCTTGCATATCCGTTGATTTTGCTTGAGCTACGCGCTGCATGACTTTTTGCCATTGTATGGCTGTGATTTGCACGGAGTCATCATAAACCCCCGTCGGACTAATTTCTCCCGATGTCGTGCAACCTATTATTTGTGCTGCTGGATAGCGTGTTTTAAGTGTGCTTTGGAGGCCCTTTTCTTTAAACCTACTGACGGAACCAAAAACAAGTACCAAATTGGCAGTCGCCAAAGGGGACTCTTTCGGTAAGCTTTTTAGTGCCATTTTTTCTGTTAAAGATTCTTGCGCAATAATCATTATATATAACCTCTACATTAAATTTTAAGTTTGGTCGCCTCGAAATATCCTAATTCCTGGCAGCTTAATCTCCAAGGTCCTCTATATTTATATTTGTATCTTTTATACATCACTTTTAAAGTACCTTATCATGAAAGGTCGCTAAAGTCTTGCATTTTAGGGCAAAGTTGTTATGATTAAATTCGGTTTTGTTGTTTTTTGTCAGTCTGAGTTGGGCGTGGCTTGCAGTTAAAAAAACAACAGTTAAGTGGTTTTTAATTAGATTTATTGCTCGGTCAATAGGGGGCTTAGTTAAGTGGCGCAAAATAATGTTGCTGGTATAAAAGTAATGGTGATTGATGATAGTAATACTATCCGCCGCAGCGCTGAACTCTTTCTTAAGTCAGCCGACTGCGAAGTGATATTGGCCGAAGATGGTTTTGATGCTTTAGCTAAAATTGCTAACGAGCGTCCGCAGATTATTTTTGTTGACATCATGATGCCGAGGTTGGATGGCTATCAAGCATGCGCTTTAATTAAGCGAAATGAGCGGTTTAAATCGACCCCTGTGATTATGCTGTCAAGTAAAGATGGTTTGTTTGATCGGGCGAGAGGTCGTATGGCTGGTTCGGACCAGTATTTAACTAAGCCTTTTACAAAGGAAAGTTTAATTGAGGCTATTGTAAAGCATGTTAAGTAATGTTGAAGCGTTGATGGGTTATATAAATAAAGGATTAAAAAATGGCTGTTAATAAAGTGCTTATTGTAGATGATTCTGCTACAGATCGATTTTATCTGACGGAATTGTTAGAGGCTGCAGGCTATCAGGTTGTTGCATTAGAAAGTGGTGAGGCTTGTGTTGAAGGTGCTGCCACTATTGCACCTGATTTAATCGTGATGGATATCATTATGACTGGGTTAAGTGGTTTTCAGGCTGCGCGCACCTTAAGTAAAGACCCTGAGACTACTAACATTCCTGTTATTTTATGTTCTGGAAAGTTGCAGGTCACTGATGAGACTTGGGCAACAAAAATGGGGGCTAAAGGATGTTTGCAGAAGCCAGTACTTATAGAGTCGTTAGATGAGATCATTGCTACACTGTAATGGTTGCGTACATTATTTAAGGTGCGATAGATGGCTAAAGATTTAAAGTTAAGAGATTATCAACAGAGCATTCTAGATCGGTTGGAGGCTGTTAAAAGTACTGCGTCTGCAACTGACATGAATTATTTAGGTGTTGAGCTAGGTGGTCGACATGTCTTAGTCTCGCTTGATGAAGTGAGTGAAACGCTTCCAGTGTTTGATATACAGAAAATTCCGCTCGTTAAGTCGTGGTTTTTGGGTGTGACAAATGTACGTGGTGTTTTATATGCCGTTAATGATTTGAAGCAATTATTAGAAAGTGGTTTTACTGAAGTGACTTCTAATACTAGGTTGGTGCTAATTAATGAGGCTGTATCAATGAATGCGGCATTTTTAGTTGACCGCCTAATTGGGTTGCGTAGTTTAGTCGCAATGAGGAAGCGTAAGGAAAAAGTGAAAGGCGACATTTGCTTGAAACCTGAATCTTATGAAGATGCTGAAAAAAGAATTTGGCATGTGTTGGATTGTAATAAATTGATGGAATCAAAAGAATTAGTTACGCCGTATGCAGGGTAAAAACTAAAGTGGTTTGGGGTTTTAGCGTTGAAATTTTTTTAAATATATGACATAAAAACTTAACTTACTTAAATCGTAAGTAATTAAGTTAAAAAGGATTAACATGGCACTCAAAATACAGGGATTAAAAGATAAATTTAAATCGTTGTTTTCTAAGAAAGCAAAATCGTCTGCTGGGTCAGGTGAGAGTAACGCGCTGCAATATATTGGACCGATTATTGGTTTGATTCTTTTTGCGCTAGGGGCGTATTACGCGATTAGTCAGGTGCGTGTGAACGGGCCTTTGTACGATAAAATTATTTCTAATCAAGAGCTGAAGGGTGACATGGAGCCGCCACCATTGTTTATTGTTGAGCCGTACGCGATTGCGCAAAATATGCACTTGGCCTTAGTGGATAGCAATCACGACCGTATTCAAACGCTGCAAAAACAATTTGCTAATAATGAAGCACAATATGCTAAAAGTGTTAAGCGATGGAATGCAGCTAAGCTACCTAAAGAGCTGCTTGGTTCGTATAAAGACGTCGCGGCATCTGGGGGAGATTTCTTTACGGTTTATCATGATCAATTGTTACCCGCTATTAAGTCAGGTTTTGTCGGCACTTCATCACGGGCGTTGGTTGAGATGGAGAAAGCCTATGTAGCAAATAACAAGCTGGTTCAGTCTTTTGCTGTTAAGTTGGAACAGGAAAGTACAAAAACCGCACAAAAAACCAATGAGCTGTTGCAATTGTTCGTCATCGGTTTGGGTTTGTTAGCAGCGTTTATTGCCATCGCCATTTATCTGTTTGGTAAACGTCAGGCAGCTGCAGTGAATAATGTCTTGCGTACTTTGGAAGAAAATGGCCAGAACAACCAGTTAGCCGTTTTGGAATTACTAGATGACATGGGTGACCTTTCTGAAGGTGATTTGACTGTGCGAGCAGAGGTAAAAGAGAATATTACGGGTGCGATTGCAGACTCTATTAACTATACAATTGACAGTTTGCGCGATGTGGTTACAGAGATTAATAGTGCTTCTGAGCAAGTGGCGGAAGCAACAGCTAATGCGCAAGGCACTTCAGTTTCGTTACTTGAAGCTGCTGATATGCAGGCGCAACAGATTACGGAGACAACCGAAGCGGTTGCTGGTATGAATGGCTCTATTTTACAAGTGTCGACAAATGCGAGTCAGGCTGCACAAGTGGCGCAGCGATCACTGCAGGCCGCTACGCAGGGTTCTCAGGCAGTGCAGGATACCATTTCAGGCATGAATGGTATTCGTGAGCAAATTCAAGAAACATCAAAACGTATTAAGCGTTTGGGTGAAAGTTCGCAGGAAATTGGCGAGATTGTTGAGTTAATTTCAGATATTACGGAACAAACTAACATTCTGGCTTTGAATGCTGCTATTCAGGCGGCGTCTGCTGGTGAAGCGGGTCGAGGCTTTACGGTGGTTGCGGAAGAGGTTCAGCGTTTGGCTGAACGTTCTTCAGAAGCGACAAAACAAATTTCTGCCATTGTTAAAACGATTCAAACCGATACGAATAGTGCAGTAGCTGCGATGGAAAGAAGTACCGAAGGTGTGGTTGAAGGTGCAAGACTATCTGATGCTGCGGGTCAGGCGTTGACAGAGATTGAAACGGTTACCAATGACTTGGCTGGTTTGATTCAATCTATTTCAACAGCGACTGAAGCACAGTCAGAAGCTGCGTCAAAAGTATCAAATAATATGCAGGAGATTCAAGAAATTACATCACTGACAACAGTGGGTACAAAACAGACTGCCGAATCAATTGGTCAGTTAACTGCACTAGCTGAAGAGCTGCGCGGTTCTGTTGCTGGTTTTAAATTGTAATTACCTTCTCGACGAAAATGGAGCTCAAATTTAGTGTCTGAGAATTTCGATATAGGCCCATTAACTTGGCTAAAAGATGAGATTTATCAATCTCTGGATTCTGTATTAGAGAATTTAATCTCTCTGCAGGGCGATCTTAATGAAACGTCTGTGCTGAGTCCCTCTAATACCTCTTTGTATCAGACATCAGGCGCTTTGGACTTAGTTGGTCTTGAAGGCTGCAAGCTGTACTGCGTCAAGCTCGGCGGTTTGGCTCAAAAGATTGAGAAGAAAGAAGTTGCGGCGTCAGCAGAGATTGTAGAAGCTTTTATCAATGCAGTTAAAACTTTGAAAAGTTATATTCAAGAATTGCTTAATGGCTCACCTGATATCCCTTTGCGGTTATACGAAGCGCTTAGCCCAATTGTTGTGGCACAAGGGGAAGTGATAGGTGAAAGTGAATTATTTTTCCCAGACACATCAAATAGCGTACCAAAAGAGGTCCCCTCTAAAGAATACAGTGATGAGGATTATGTTGGTTTTATCGCTGATCAAAGAAAGCAATATCAGAAATCTTTATTAGCCTGGCTACAAACAAAACAAATTGATACTGTTGGTCAGATGAGCCATGCCGTCATGAACGTTTGTGAAGCGCAACATAAAAGTGGCATTAAAACATTTTGGTGGGTTGCCAGTGCATTTGTAGAAACATTAGCATCACCGTCTTTAGCTGATAACACTGAGGTAAAAAAACTTTGCAGAAGGTTGGATCAGAAATTTAAAGATCTGACAGCAGGCGATAGTAAGCCACATGAAGACTTGTTGCGTAGCATGTTGTATTTTGTTGCGACAAGTGAAACTGATAAAGAGGTCGTGATTAAGGTAAGACAGGTGTTTGACCTTGAAGCGTTTGCTGACAAAAAAGCAATGCTACAAGCTGGATTAGGTAAGGCCAGCGCGGATGAGCCTGAAGCGGTAGAGCAGATGAAGAAAGTGTTAGAAGGTTTGCGTGAGATTTGGCGTAAAGTTTCTGAAGGGGTAGATCTTAATACAGAATCTAATGAAGAAAGTAGTACATTAGTTGATTTGGATAATGCGCTTATTACAAAATTTACCGATGCGCTGAGTGGCAATCAATCGTTGGCACAAAAGTTAGGTCAGGTTTCAGTTGGTGACCTATTTGTATCCTTGTCACAAGTGAGTCATGTTTTACGAGATGATAAGTCTAAAGTTAGCCAGCTCGCACTCATTGAAGTAGCAACAGCACTTAATTTGTTGGATGATGCGTTAGTTAAGTATGATAATTTAAATGCAAGTAGTGTGCGGCAGTTATTAGTTGAAGCGAAGCGATTAGATGCCGTCGCTACAGGGCGATCGTATGAAGAAGCGGTAGATGATGATGCTGGTAGTATTGATGAGGTAACACTTGAGGCTGTTGTCAAAGATGTGAAAGCATTGTTGAAAGTTGTTGAACAAGCTTTAGATACTTATTTCCGAGATTCAGCTGAAAAAGCACCATTAACACTAGTGCCTAAGCCATTAAAGCAAATTTCCGCGATATTTGATATGTTAAATATATCGACACCTAAATCTATTATCGATAAAAGCGTACACGTTGTTCGATCATTTGAACAAGACGACTATCAAGAAAATCAAGCAGAATTTGAGCTTGTAGCTGAAAGTTTAAGTATGGTTGGCTTGTATATAGACGAAATGCCGAAAGTCAGGCCTTTATCAGAAAAGGCATTAGATGATGCTTTAGTTCGTTTAGAAGAAACATTCGTCAATCTTGTGGAAGATACCCCATCTGGGCATGATGATGAAGTGGAAGGCACAATCGAAGAAATAGTGGTGTCTACTAAATCAGATAGCAAAGACGAGGGTGAGGCGCTGCTTGATAAAGCGTTTGACGATGAATTATTAGATATTTACTTAACTGAAGCTGAAGAAGTATTAGCGAATATTGCACAAAATTTACAGGCGTTACGTGTTAACGCTACCAACAATGAAGCGTTAGTTGAAGTTCGTCGTGGCTACCACACACTTAAGGGTAGTGGTCGTACTGTAGGCTTGGTTCATTTGGGTGAAGTGGCTGGCGAAGTTGAAAAGTTAATAAACGATGCGCTAGATGAAGAGCGCCCTTTAACCACTAACCAAATTAAAGGTATTGATGAAGTTGCTTCGATATTTTCAACATGGGCAGAGGCGTTAAAAGCCAATAGCGAAGTTAATATTAATCGAGATTATTGGGTAGCTAAAGTAGCAGGTTTGGCGAGAGATGCAGGTGATGCTGTTGCTGCTGTAGAAAAAGAAAAACCAGTTGATGAATACGTACTCATTGCTGGAACTCAAAAAATTAGCCGTGCATTTTATGATATTTTCATTAATGAGAGTATGCAAAACATTACTAAGTTAGAGCAGGATGTTGCACAGCTTATCGAAGGTGAAATAGATAAACCAGCTAATACAGCACATCAAGCAATCCATACATTAGGCAGCAATGCACTATCTGTTGGTTTTGGTTCAATGGGAGACTTGTGTAGAGCGTTAGAGCACTGGCTAGATGAGACTAAGAATGACTGGTCTTCTCAGCAAGTGGCTTTGTATGAGAGTGCCGTGCAGGCAATATCCCGTATGTGGAAAAGAGTCTCTGAGCTGAAAAATACACGTACTGCTAAGGGTGTCATTAACGTTTTAAATAAGGCAACGGTAGCCGCTAAAAATAAAAAAACATTGAACGTAGATTTTGGTGTTACTAAGGAAGTATCTAAGCATAAGAAAGTGTCTAAGCATGATGTGGTAGAGCAGAACAAAAAAGATGCTGTTGCAGACGAAGCCAATGTATTAGCCGAAGGTGACGAACTACTCAATCTGTTTGTAGATGAGGCGCAGGATTTATTGCCAGAAATTGGCAAAGCATTACGTGATTGGCAAGCAAACCCAAATATAAAAGCACATCCAGAAGCATTGCAGCGTGCATTACATACCTTTAAGGGTAGTGCGCGTATGGCACAACAAATGGCCCTCGGTGATATTGCCCATAATTTAGAAGAGCAAGTTGAAACGGTTATTAAGAGCAAACCTACTGCTGAGAACTTTGAAAGCATGTTTGTCGATTTGGATAAAATTGGTGATTATTTCGAGCAGGTTGCTGAAGGTGACACGCCAGCCCATGATGATGACAGCGACGATCAAGCAGGACATGTAGTAGGCCGTTCTCGTGCCCAATATTTACGGTTGCGTCCTTCAACACTTGATAGGTTGATTAATGAGGCGGGTGAAATATCTATTATTCGTTCTCGTATGGATAAAGAGCTTGTAGGTCTTAAGTATTCTTCAAATGATTTAACTGATAGCTTAATTCGTCTACGTAATTATTTGCGTGAATTAGAGATCGAAGCAGAAACGCAGATGCAATCACGTATGAGTATATTGCAAGAAGCAAATGAAGATTTTGATCCGCTTGAGTTTGACCGCTTTACTCGTCTTCAAGAGTTAACACGAATGATTGCGGAAAGCGTGAATGATGTAGGTACAATTCAAACTGGTTTGCTTGCTAACCTAGGGAATACCGAAGCAGCATTGCAAGAACAGGGCCGCATGAACCGTGACTTGCAACAAAGCTTGCTAGGTGTCCGTATGTTGCCATTTAGTCAAATTGCTGATCGTTTGCGCAGAATTGTCCGCCAAACAAGTAGTGAGCTAAAAAAATCAGTTGATTTAGTGATTAAAGGCGAAGATTTAGAAATCGATCGCAGTATGTTGGATCAACTAAGTGCACCCTTAGAGCATTTGTTGCGTAATGCTGTCGCACACGGTATAGAGTCATCAAATACGCGTAAGCAAAATGGTAAGCCTGAAACTGGCACGATTCGATTAGAGCTAAGCCAGGTTAATGATGAAGTGAACATTGCTGTCTATGATGATGGCGCTGGAATTGATTTAGTAAAAGTAAAAGAAAAAGCAATTAAAAACAACTTATTAAGTGAAGATGCAGACATTACCGAAGAGGCACTGTTGTCTGTTGTTTTTGAGACTGGATTTTCTACTGCTGATGTAACAACACAGATTTCTGGTCGTGGTGTCGGACTGGACGTAGTACGTAGCGATATCGCTAGTTTAGGCGGACGAGTAGATTTGTCAACGGAACTTAATAAAGGCACTCGGTTTATTATTAATTTACCGATTACGCAATCAGTTGCTCAAGTGCTGTTGGTTAGGTCTGGTACGGAAGTGTATGCATTACCTGTAGGATTGATTGAACAGGCTCAGAAGATTAAGAGTAATGCATTAGCAGCTGCGTATGCAACAGGAGATATGGAATGGAATGATTCAAAATATCCTTTGCAACACCTGGCCAAGTTATTAGATCATCAAGATCATAAAATTGAAGATGCTCAATATGAGTCAATATTGCTATTACGTAGTGGTGCACACACTTTGGCGCTGCATGTTGATGAAGTGCTAGAGAATCAAGAAGTGGTTGTGAAACCTATCGGTGTGCAATTGTCACGCGTGCCTGGGATTGTCGGCGCTACCGTTAGTGGCGACGGTCAGGTTATTTTATTAATCAATCCAGTACAGATTGCACATAGAGAAGGTTTATCAGTTAGTAATGTTTCAACTAAAGCGGTTAAAAAAGCACCAAAAATAGTACGGCAAACGAGTGCTATGGTCGTTGATGACTCACTAACCATGCGTAAAATTTTAGGGCGTTTGCTAGAGCGTGAGAATTATCAAGTATTAGTCGCAAAAGATGGTATGGATGCTATGCAGTTATTGCAAGAGACGACGCCTGACATTATTCTTACCGATATTGAAATGCCAAGAATGGATGGTTTTGGTTTGGCTCGTAATATTAGAGACGATGAGCGTACTGCAAAAACACCATTAATTATGATTAGCTCGCGTACTGCCGACAAGCATCAAAACATGGCAAAAGAGATTGGTGTAGATGCCTTTTTCGGTAAGCCTGTTCACGATGATGAGCTACTAGCAAAAATGAAAGAGCTATTAAAAGTTAAGAAGTAAACAATTTAAAATTAAAAAAACCGCTAAAGTTTTAGCGGTTTTTTTAATTTTAAGCATCATTTATTTTCTCGCAAGGGTAAAATATCGACATGCAAAATGCTAGCAATAACTTAACCTTCATTCATTTGCGTTGCCATAGTGAGTATTCAATACTGGATGGCATTGTTAGAATCAATGATTACGTTGATGCTGCTAAGAAAGATGCAATGCCTGCTTTGGCATTAACAGACTTAAGCAACCTGTTTGGCGTAATTAAGTTTTATAAAGCCACAAGAAAACAAGGTGTTAAGCCAATTATTGGTTGTGATGTATGGATAGAAAATACTAAAAAGAGAGACCAGCCTGTACGTGTATTGCTACTAGTGCAATCTAAAGTTGGCTATCATAATTTATGTGAGTTATTAACAAAAGCCTATCTTGAAAATCAATATCGTGGACGTGCTGAACTTAAGTCAACATGGTTAGAGCAGGCAAATGAAGGTTTGCTATTGCTTTCAGGGAATCATGAAAGTGATATTGGCGCTGCGTTAAGCCAGAACAATATTGAGTTGGCAGAAAACTTAATCAAGTATTGGTCAGGTTTATTTCCTAATCGTTTTTATCTTGAAGTGCAACGTACTGCTGGCGACGAGAAGCCCCCTCTGCAAGAATCGTTAGTGCAGCATACATTGAAACTAGCGGCTACACATAATCTGCCCGTTGTTGCAACAAACCCTATACAGTTTATTCTGCCCGATGATTTTAAAGCGCACGAAGCCCGTACCTGTATTGCCGAAGGCTACATGTTGGCAGATAGGCGTCGCCCTAAGCGCTTTACAGAAGAGCAATACTTTAAAACACAAGCGCAAATGGAAGTATTATTTGCCGATATTCCTGAAGCGCTAACGAATACGATTGAAATTGCAAGGCGATGTAATCTCACGCTAACATTAGGTGAGAATTATTTGCCAGACTTTCCAACGCCGGATCAAACTGACCTGCCAACTTACATGATTCAGCAGGCTGAGCTTGGGTTGAAACAGCGCTTAGTGCAATTGTACCCAGATGAAGCTATTCGTGAGACAAAGCAAGCTGAATATACTGAGCGATTAGCATTTGAATGTAAAATTATTAACCAAATGGGTTTTGCAGGTTATTTTTTAATTGTTGCTGATTTTATTAACTGGGCGAAGAATAATGCTGTGCCAGTTGGCCCAGGACGTGGTTCAGGTGCAGGTTCTTTAGTTGCGTACAGTTTGGGGGTTACAGATCTCGACCCATTAGAATATAACTTGCTATTCGAGCGATTTTTGAATCCTGAGCGTGTGTCAATGCCTGATTTTGATATTGATTTTTGTCAGGAAGGTCGTGATCGCGTAATTGATTATGTGAAGCAAAAATATGGTCTAGATTCAGTTTCTCAGATTGCTACTTTTGGCACGATGGCTGCTAAGGCCGTGATTCGAGATGTAGGCCGTGTGCTTGACCTGCCATTTAACTTTGTTGATGGTATTGCCAAATTGATTCCTTTAGAACTAGGTATTACGCTCACTAGTGCGTTAGAGAAAGAGCCGCAATTACAAGAGCGTCGGGAAAATGAAGAGGAAGTTGCACAGCTGTTGGAGCTAGCCTTAAGACTGGAAGGACTGGTGCGAAATGTTGGCATGCATGCCGGTGGTGTGCTGATTGCGCCAGGTAAAATTTCTGATTTCTCCCCAATCTATTGTCAACCTAATGGCGACAGTTTAGTGAGTCAATATGATAAAGATGATGTCGAAGCTGTTGGCTTGGTTAAATTTGACTTTTTAGGTTTACGTACACTCACCATACTTGATATGGCAATCGAAAATACCAATATTCAACGTATTGCAGAAGAAAAACCGCCGCTTGTTTTGGACGCTTTGCCCTTGCAAGATAAAGACACTTTTTCATTACTAAAAACATCAAATACAACAGCGGTTTTTCAGTTAGAGTCACGTGGCATGAAGGATATGCTGAAACAGGCTAAACCCGACTGTTTTGAAGATATTATTGCCTTGGTAGCATTGTATCGCCCAGGTCCAATGGACTTGATACCAGACTATTGTCGTCGTAAACATGGCCAGCAACGTGTTGAATACCCACATGTTTCTACAGAAAGTATTTTAAAAGAGACGTATGGTATTGCTGTTTATCAAGAGCAGGTGATGCAAATAGCGCAAGTAGTTGCTGGTTACAGCCTCGGTGCTGCGGATTTGTTACGCCGCGCAATGGGTAAAAAGAAACCAGAAGAAATGGTGGCGCAGCGTACTATTTTTAACGAAGGTGCACAAAAAAATGGTTTGAGTGAGCGTCAAGCTAATGATCTATTTGATTTGTTAGAAAAATTTGCTGGTTATGGTTTTAATAAATCACATGCCGCCGCTTATGCGCTGATTGCTTACCAAACCGCTTATTTAAAAGCGCATTATCCATCTGCATTTTTAGCGGCCACCATGTCTGCGGACATGAATAATACGGATAGTGTACATATCTTTTTTGATGATTGCGCGCCTAATCAAATTGAGGTGTTACCACCGGATATCAATCAAAGTGAGTATCGGTTTAACCCAGTGAATAGCAAGCAGATATTGTATGGGTTGGGTGCGGTTAAAGGAACTGGTTTGGCTGCTATCGAGCAAATATTGGTGGCTAGACAGAATGAGGGCCCGTTTACAGATTTATTTAATTTTTGTAGCCGTTTAGATTTGCGTAAAGTGAATCGCCGCGTTGTTGAGTCGTTAATACGTGCGGGTGCATTTGATCAGTTAAATGCCAACCGTGCAGCGTTACTAGCAGGTGCAGGAATGGCAATGTCTGCAGCAGAACACAATAATGCACACATAGGTCAAGATAGCCTGTTTGGTGGGGATGAAAGTTTTAAGCATACATTGCCTGTGGTTGATGCGTGGTCTCCAGAGCAAATACTGGTAGAAGAAAAATCTGCTTTAGGTTTTTATTTTAGTGGCCACCCCTATTTAAGTTATAAGGATGAGCTTGATGGTTTCTTGCGCGGTACATTGGCTGACATCGCGCCACAAGAACAACCTAAACTCATTGCTGGGGTTGTGACCAGTGTGCGTGTGCGCATGACGCAACGCGGCAAAATGGCGATTGTGACAATTGATGATGCCGTTGCACGAGTAGAAGTCATTGTCGGAAGTGATTTATTGATGGAATATGCGCATCTAATTAAAGAAGACCAATTATTGGTAATAGAGGGTCGAATTCGACATGATGATTTTTCTGGTGGAAACCGTGTTTCTGCTCGTAAGGTATATGACCTGCCAGCTGCACGTAGTGCTTATGCTAGCATGCTTAAAATATCGTGTAACGGTCAGTCAGATGCAACTAAGTTAAATGCTATTTTGAGCCCTTATCGTAAGAAAGATGACGACAATAGAAAGTTTTGCCCAGTTAAAATTGATTACCACAGCACTAAAGGACATGTAAGCTTGATGTTAGGTGGTAATTGGCGTGTAGAATTACAAGATGATTTAATTCACACCTTAGAATCTTGGCTTTCTAAAGATAATGTGAAAATCATTTATAATTAGGCCGTAAAATTAGACTGAAAATCAGGTCATAAAATTAGACGATGAAATTAGGCCATGAAAAACATTGAGAAATATTATGTATAGAAGATCGACTGATGCAAAAGTAAGTTTTTTAGATTTCGAGCAACCAATCGCCGAATTGCAAGAGCGTATAGAATCGCTACAGGCATCGCATGATGAGCATGATGCTTTAGATGTATCTAAGGAACTGGAGCAGCTACAGAAGAAGCACACATCATTGTTATTTAACACCTATAATAAACTAAGTGCGTGGCAGGTTGCGCAAGTTGCGCGCCATCCGCAGCGCCCTTATACATTAGATTATATTGAAACATTGTTTACAGACTTTGAAGAATTACATGGCGACCGTGCTTTTTCAGATGACCCTGCCATTATTGGTGGGATTGGACGTTTAGATGATGTGCCTGTCATGGTAATAGGGCATCAAAAAGGGCGTGATGTTAAATCACGTCAATATCGTAATTTTGGCATGCCAAGACCAGAAGGCTATCGCAAAGCTTTACGTTTATTCAGATTAGCTGAGAAATTTAATTTACCGATTGTTACATTGATTGATACACCGGGTGCATACCCTGGCATTGGTGCAGAAGAGCGCGGGCAGTCAGAAGCAATTGCGAGAAACTTATATGTAATGGCTGAGCTTAAAACGCCAATTTTAGGCATTGTTATTGGTGAAGGTGGTTCAGGTGGTGCACTAGCGTTAGGCGTGGTAGATCAGTTGTTAATCTTACAACATTCTATTTATTCTGTTATTTCGCCAGAGGGCTGTGCTTCTATTTTATGGAAAAGCGCCGATAAAGCAGCTGATGCAGCAGAAACGCTAGGGATTACTGCAGAAAAGTTAAAAGCGTTGGGGTTGGTCGACCAAATTGTGCCAGAACCGCTAGGTGGGGCACATAGATGTGTTGATGAAATAATGAAAACACTTAAGGACGTCATTAAGAAGAATTTAGCGATGTTACAAAAACAGCAAATCGATGAGCTCTTAGAAAAGCGGTATGAACGTTTAATGAGTTATGGAAAATTCAAAGAAACTGCTAAAAAATAGATCGGTAGATAGCAGGCGCACTACATTTACAAATCAAATCAAACTTTTTCTGACCGCTACTTTTTCAAGTCAGAAATTAACTAAACCTCATCTTTTAGTCGCTTATAGCGGCGGCCTAGATTCTACTGTTTTACTTCACTTGCTAGCTAAAATGCGTGATGATTTGTCTTTTACGTTAAGTGCGATGCATGTGCATCACGGGCTTAGTGAACAGGCTAATCACTGGGTATCTTTTTGTAAAAAAATATGTGCTGAGCATGATGTTCCCTTAAATGTACTTACGGTAAATGTAGATCAAAAAAGCGGACTAGGCATTGAGGCCACAGCGCGTAATGCGCGTTATCAAGCACTTAATTCGGAAAGTGCCGATTTTATTTGTTTAGCACAACATCAAGATGACCAAGCAGAAACCTTGTTGTTACAGCTCGCCCGTGGTGCAGGGGTAAAAGGTTTGGCAGGTATGGCAATGCTTGATGAGAAGCGTAAACTACTGAGGCCATTTCTTAATAATTCTCGATTAAATTTGGAGGATTATGCTAAGCAAAATCAGTTGCAATGGATTGAGGATGAAAGTAATACGGATGACCGTCATGATCGTAATTACTTACGCCATGCAGTGTTGCCAATATTGCGTAAAAGATACCCTAATGCTTCGGAAACATTAAGCCGTTCAGCAGCACATTTAGCTGAAGCCAGCCAATTGCTGACTGATTTAGCAATCATTGACGCTGGTATTGTGATGGACAAATCTCAGCAGCGTTTGTCAGTGAATATAGTATTACTTAAAACATTAAGTGATATACGGCAGGTTAATTTGATCCGTTGGTGGCTAGCACATAACGAAATAAGCATGCCTAACACACAGTTGCTTAAGCAATTGCTACAGCAAGTAGTCTACAGTAAAAAAGATGCACAAGTTAAGGTGAAAGTTGCAGATAGCCTCTATGTTATGTGCTATCAGGGTCTTGCTTATTTAGTGCATGAGGCCGAAGTAAGTGCGCCTATTAATATTCTATGGCAAGGTGAAGCCGTGATTGTCTTGCCCGATTTATCACGTTTATTGTTTACGCAGAAAATGGCCGAGGGTTTTGCTTTTAAGCGAGGTGGAAGTGATATTAAATTACGTATTAAAAAACGTGAGGGCGGTGAGCGTTTTAAACCTGACTTAGCACGCCCTCGTCGGACATTGAAATACATCATGCAGACTAGCAAAATGCCACCTTGGCAGCGTGCACAATTACCATTAATTTTTATGGATGAAACGCTCGTTATTATTCCTAATGTAGGGATAGATGCTGGCTTCAAAGCCGAAAAGCATGAAATGGGTTTGTCTGTCAGCTGGCAGCCCAATTAGTTAGCAAAACTAATAGATCCTCTCAATAGTTTTTCAAACAATTATTTGAATGTTTACAACCACATTTGGTGGTTGTATTTAACCAAATTATGGCTTAAAATCATGATGATGTAAGCTCATAAAATCTTTACTTATTGATTTTTATAGGGTTTTGATATCTTAAAAAGTTGGAATGTTTTTTGCATTTAGTATTCCGTTGTAGGTTTTATTATAAGAAGATAATTAAGGAAGTTAGAATGAAGAAAACATTTCAATATAAGTTGATTGCACTTGCTGTTGTTACGGTTTGCAGCTTACCAGTAATGAGTGTTGCCGGAGAAGACACAACACTTGAAACCGAAGAGATCGAAGTCATTAGCACGACACCATTAGAAGGCATAGGTTTATCGAGAGAAGTGGTACCCGCTAATATACAAACGATTAAAGGTGAGGATTTAAAAAAGCAAAACAACTTGTCAATTGCGGATGTTTTGTCGACTAGTCTACAAGGCGTTAATGTCAATGAAGTGCAAAATAATCCTTATCAACCTAATGTTAATTACCGTGGTTTTACAGCTTCCCCATTGCTGGGTACGCCACAAGGGTTATCAGTATTTGTGGATGGTGTTCGTGTCAACGAGCCTTTTGGTGATGTAGTGAATTGGGATTTAATTCCGCTTAATGCGATTTCAAATATTAATTTAATCCCTGGTTCCAACCCTGTATTTGGTTTGAATACGTTAGGTGGCGCGCTTTCGGTACAAACGAAAAGTGGACGTAGAAATCCGGGCGGCGCTATTGAGATTTTAGGTGGTTCGTGGGGGCGTGCGGCGGCCAATGCAGAATTTGGTGGTGTGGCTGAAAATGGCATTGACTTTTTTATCTCTGGCAATTTATTTCATGAACAAGGTTGGCGTGATTTTTCACCTTCTGATGTCCGTCAAATATTTACTAAAATTGGTTGGCAGGGTGAAGCTACTGATGCCAATTTGAGCTTGACACTAGCTGATAATGAATTGATTGGTAATGGCTTTGTACAAAAAGAATTTTTAAGTGCACAGTCATATGACGTTATTAATACTAAGCCAGATGTAACTGAAAATGAGATGGCGTTTCTTAACTTTAATTTAAATCATTATCTAAACGATGACACTGTATTTAGCAGCAATGCTTACTACAGACATGCACGAACTAAAACATTGAATGGTGATGTTAACGATGATGTTGATGATGCTGTTTTCCTTGCTGATTGTGCATTGGGAGCTGCGCCTGAAGATGAGTGTGGCGGCGCGTTAAACCGTAGTAAATCAAAACGTAATAGTTTTGGTTTCACAGGACAGGTGACTTTTAGTGAGGATTTTCTTGGTAAGGAAAATCAATTAATTGCTGGTTTAGGCTATGACCGTGGCGAGACGGATTTTAAACAAAACAGCGAATTTGGCAACCTGACTGCTAATCGAGGTGTGGTTGGTATCGGAGAGTTTAATGATGAGGCCGATGTTGATTTAGAAGCGGTGAGTCAAACATGGAGTCTTTTTGCAACCGATACACTTTCTTTTAATGAACTGTATCATTTAACACTTTCTGGACGTTATAACTATACGCAAGTGGATAATAAAGATGGTTTGATTGCGAAAGGTAACCCAGAGTCACTCACAGAAGATTTTACTTTTAATCGTTTTAATCCTGCGATTGGTTTAAGCATTACGCCTAGTCACGATTTGTCATTTTATGGCAGCTATAACGAAGGTAGCCGCGCACCAACTGCGATTGAATTAGGCTGCGCCTTCCAAGATGCAAACAATGATGGTATTGGTGATACACCTTGTCGTTTGCCAAACGCATTGGCTGGCGACCCGCCATTGAAAAAAGTGGTGTCTAAAACATTTGAAGCGGGGGTCCGTGGAAAACTTAAAGGTGGTATTGGTTATAGCGCGAGTATTTATCGATCACAAAATACGGATGATATTCAATTCATTTCATCTAACCCAACGACTGGGGCTGGCAACTTCTTAAATGTCGGTAAAACACGTCGCCAAGGTTTAGATTTGGGCGTTAACGGTAAGCTTGGTTCTACGTTTAGTTGGAATGTTGGTTATAGCTATGTTCGAGCAACGTATGAGTCGCCTTTTAAAATTGCTAATGAAGTAAACTCAAGTGCAGTAGGTGATGAGATTCAAGTCAGTAGTGGTGATCAGCTTTCTGGTGTGCCTAATCATCAATTTAAATTCCGCGGCGAGTGGCAGGCAACATCTAATTGGTCTATAGGAACTAATGTGATTGCTTTCTCAGATCAATATTCTTTTGGCAATGAAAACAATAAACACCAAGGTGAGGGTGCAAAAGTGAGCGGTTATACCATTGTGAACTTAGACACACGCTATACATTTGGTCATTCAGGTTGGCAATTATTTGGGCGCGTAAACAACATATTTGATAAAGAATATAATAGTGCTGGCTTATTAGGGGAAACCTTCTTTAATGCGCAAGGTGTATTTCAAGGCGGTGACGATGAAGCCGCTTTCTTGGTTGCGCCAGGTGCACCGCTGGCTGGCTGGGTAGGTCTGCGTTATGAGTTTGACAGATAAAAAATATTTTGCGAATGATAATAATTAACTGAGAAGATGCATTGAGTGAGCAGCAAATAAACATTGCGTATATAAACAATAAGAAAATACTGATTGTTGAAGATGAAGCGTTGTTTGCACGTGCGGTGGCTAAACATTTACAGAAGGCAGGCTTCGAGTGTGAATGTGCTGAAAACTTAGCAGATGCACGTGCGCTAGCTAAACAGTTTTTACCAGACTTGGTGTTGCTCGATATGCGATTACCGGATGGTAATGGCTTAGATTTAATTGCCGAGTTAATTGAAAAAAGCATTAAAGTCATTGTAATGACTGCCTATGGTGAAGTGAGTGATGCGGTGCAAGCAATTAAATTGGGTGCCAATGATTATTTAAAAAAGCCGATTGATTTAGAAGAGCTTTTACTGATCATTAAAAAAAACGAAAAAACGTTTGAGTTACAAACAAGCCTCGATTATTCACGACAACGTAATTCACATGCTAGTGAAGGTGTTGATCTCTTGGGAGAAAGCGCGGCTATGCAAAGCGTGCGGTTGCAAATAATGCGTGTTGCACAATTAGGCCATTTAATGGATGCGATTCCACCGACTGTTCTCATATCAGGCGAAACAGGTACGGGTAAAGATGTGGCAGCACGCCTGTTACATTTATCTTGTGCACAAAAAGAAAAGCCATTTGTACATATTGATTGCGCTTCTCTTCCAGCTGAATTAATAGAAAGCGAGTTGTTTGGGCATGAAAAAGGTGCTTTTACTAATGCCGTTGTAGCACGCCCAGGTTTAATAGAGTCTGCTGAAGATGGCACTTTATTTTTAGATGAAATTGGTGAAGTTCCTTTAACCATACAGGCAAAGCTACTTAATGTATTAGAACGGCGTAGGGTGCGGCGACTTGGCTCTATTAAAGAAAGACCAGTGCCAGCGCGTATTATAGCGGCGACTAATCGAGACCTACATGAGATGTCTAATGCTGGTAGTTTTCGCTCAGATTTATATTTTAGATTAAATGTCATTAGCATTACGATGCCTCCTTTGCGGGAGCGAGTAGATGATGTTTTGCTACTTGCTAAGTATTTTATGCAATTAACTGAAAAGCGTTATGGCTTATTGAAACATCGCTTCAGTGCCAGTGCGGTTGATGCGCTGTTGAATTATTCTTGGCCAGGTAATGTGCGCGAGTTAAGACACCAAATAAGCCGTGCTGTATTGCTCGGTGATCAAATACAAATTAACGCAAGTGATCTTTCTCTGCCCACAGGTGGGCTTAAGCCTTTTGACTATATAGCGGTAGATAGCAAACCAGCTCCTACACTTGATGCAGCAGAAAAAAACATGTTAATCGCAGCACTTGAAGCGACGCACAACAATGTTTCTAAAGCTGCCCGCCAACTCGGTATTACTCGAATGAAAATGCGCTACCGTATGGAAAAACACGGTATTAACGTTTAGTATCTTTATTTCCTCATGGTATTATTCCAGTCATTCGATACTGGAGTTTTTCATGAATGCAACCGTTGTTTTAGGCACGCCATTAACCGCTTCAGCAACCAAAGTCATGTTGTTAGGTAGCGGGGAGCTAGGCAAAGAAATTATTATTGCTTTGCAGCGCTTGGGTGTAGAGGTCATCGCGGTTGATCGATATGAAAATGCCCCTGGACATCAAGTTGCCCATCGTGCTTATACGATTGATATGACAGATGCCTCTGCTTTAAAAGCATTGGTTGAGAAAGAGAAACCGCAGCTCATCGTTCCGGAAATTGAAGCGCTCAATACAGATGCATTGGCAGATATTGAGCGTAGTAGTTCAGCTAAAGTTATTCCTACGGTTAAAGCTGTGCAATTAACGATGAACCGAGAAGGTATTCGCCGTCTTGCGGCCGAAGAACTTAGACTGCCGACATCTGCATATGCTTTTGCAAAAAGTGAAGAAGAATTAAAAGCGGCTATTGATGCAGGCATCGGTTACCCTTGTTTCATTAAACCAACCATGTCTTCTTCTGGAAAGGGTCAATCTCGTATTACAACATCAAATGAAATTGCCGCAGCTTGGCAATATGCGGCTACAGGTGGTCGAGTGAACCAAGGTGTGGTGATTGTTGAGGGGCAAATTGATTTTGATTTTGAGATTACCTTATTAACAGTGCGTGCAAAAAATGGTCAAGGTGAAATAGATACGCACTTTTGTGCTCCTATTGGCCATATTCAAGAAAAAGGTGACTATGTAGAAAGTTGGCAACCACAGGCGATGACAGAAAAGGCACTTAAAGCAGCACAAGGCGTCGCTAAAGCTATTACTGATGCGCTAGGTGGCTTAGGCTTGTTTGGTGTGGAACTCTTCATTAAGGGCGATAAAGTGTGGTTCTCTGAAGTGAGTCCACGTCCGCATGATACGGGCATGGTCACCATGTGTAGCCAGCGGTTAAGTGAATTCGAGTTACATGCCCGAGCGATATTAGGTTTGCCAGTTGATGTCATGATGACTAGTCCTGGTGCAAGTGCTGTCATTTATGGCGGGGTAGATAGCAAAAATTTGGCATTTAGTGGCCTAGAGGCCGCAATGGAAGTGCCTAACAGTGAAGTACGCTTGTTTGGCAAGCCAGAATCTTTTGTGCGTAGGCGTATGGGTGTGGCACTAGCAACAGCGCAAGATGTTGCCGCGGCACGCATTAGGGCTAAAAAATCGGCGTCTCTTATTAAGACAAAAGCCAGTTAATGATAGATGAAATTGGCGAAGTTGGAAGCAATAAAAAAACCTTTTACGAGTTGCTTGGTGGCGATGAAACAGGCGCAGAAAGAATACGCTTATTGGTAGAAACCTTTTACGATATTATGGATAGTGATGTTAAGGCCGATGGTATTCGCGCTCTACATAAGACAGATTTAACGGAAGCACGTGAAAAGTTGTTTATGTTTTTAACGGGTTGGAGCGGTGGCCCACAGTTATATATTGAGCGTTATGGACATCCACGATTGCGTGCAAGACATCTGCCGTTTGCTATTGGCGAGACTGAACGAGACCAATGGATGTATTGTATGATTAGCGCGATGCATGCAATCGGTATTGTAGACCCACTGTTGACTAATTTGACATCGCAACTATATGGTGTGGCAGACTTTATGCGTAACCAATAAATTTCACTGGCGCTATCAGTAGTAATTATTATGCATTACGAGAGCATGACTTTTATGCAAGAAAATAATGGAAAAAAAGAAATTGAATTAATCGAAGAAAAGCAAAAGCTCATAGAAAGTGAGGCGTGCTTTCGAGACTTTGCGGAGGCTGCAGCTGATTGCTTTTGGGAGGCTGATGTAGCATTAAATATGACCAAAGTGGTTGGTGATGCTAATGGCTTTGATTTTGTTAGTTTAGTTGATGTGGCTAATGCTGCTTACAGTCATAGTGCTAATGAAATGTTGAAAACGATGCAGCTGCATCAAAAGTTTTCTGATTATATTGTTCAGATACAGGCTGTAGCGGATACACAAGCTTATTTGCGGGTTGCAGGAAAACCCGTGTTGGATCAAGATGGAAACTTTTTTGGTTATCGTGGTATTTGCAAGGATGTTACAGAAACCATCATAAGCAGCCAGCGTGTAGCATTTTTAGCTTCACACGATGAGCTTACTGGCTTGCCCAATAGAAATATGTTTAGGCAACGTTTAGAACATGCCATCATAAAAGCAAAGCGTTTAGCGCATCAACTCCTATTAATCTTTTTTGATTTAGATTATTTCAAAGTGATTAATGACACGCTGGGCCAAGAGGCGGGTGATCAATTGTTGATTCTTGCGACTGAACGTATCGCTGGCTGCGCCCGTTCTACCGATGTGTTATGTCGCTTGGGTAGTGATGAATTTGTCATGATGATGGAGGGGACCTCTCCCGAAGATGGTCATCGCATATTGCGCGAAATTATTGATGCCTTTTCATTTCCTTTTGAAATCAACAATCAACAATTGCACTGCACTGTAAGCATGGGTGTGAGCGTCTATCCTGACGATACTGGTGATCCGGAAGTTTTGTTGCTTAATGCAGATTTAGCCATGATACGTGCAAAACAAAGTGGCCGTAATAATTTCGAATTTTTTACTGCAGATCTGAATGATATCGCACATCAGTGGTTTGAAATGGCAAATGATATCCGCCATGGCTTAGAAGAAGAACAGTTTTTTCTAGTCTATCAGCCACAAATACATTATAAAACTAAGAAAACAGTCGGTTTTGAAGCACTACTTAGATGGCGGCATCCTAAACGTGGGTTAATTCCGCCTTTAGAATTTTTTAGTGTAGCAGAGAAATCTTTGTTGATTGATCAAATGGGTGAGCTCGTATTGGAAATGGCTTGTGCACAAATACGACAGTGGTTAGATGCGGGCTTTAAAGTGCCACGCGTGTCTATTAACATCTCGGCTCGTTACTTACGGTCTAATACAATAATAGATTCATTAAATTCGATCACATCTAAGTACAAAATTTCACCAAAAGCGCTTTGTATAGAAATTGCAGAGCATGCATTATTAGAAGATATAAAAGAGGTTAAAAATAATATACGTGCTATCAAAGATGCTGGTTATTATTTATCGCTTGATGATTTTGGTATGGGTCGGTCGTCATTGCTGTATCTAAAACGCAAAATTGTGGATGAGGTAAAAATAGACCGAGCATTTATAAGTGGTATAGAAAACAATGAAGAGGACCGTGTTATTGTAAAAGCGATAGCAGCATTGGGCAGCACGTTAGGACTTAACTTAATTGCGGAAGGTGTAGAGAACGAAGAGCAAAGTAAAATTTTAGCTAAATCTGGTTATAAAACGATGCAAGGACACTTTTACGCTTCACCTCTAGCGGTTATAGAAGTAGAAAAAATACTTAAAAGGTAACGCATTATTACTAACGTTTCAGTCCGCCTAGCAAGGCTGCTAAAGGCTTTTTTCTGCTTGCTGGTGTAGAGGCAGCAGAGCCATCTTTTTTAATAGCAGTTTTTTGTGGTTCATAAGGTTTATCAAACCAAGGGTCTGTGTTTTTAGACCTCGTATTAGTGTTGTACTTTTTAGCTGTTGATTCTCTGCCTGCTTTTTCCTGATTGTTTGATCTTGCGCGTGAGTGGCTCGTACGCTCAACTTTTGCGGATTCGCGCGGAATACTTTTCTTAATTAATTTTTCAATTTCTTTGAAGTATTTTTCTTCATCATCACAGACTAGTGAAATAGCCTCACCCTTTGCGCCGGCACGGCCTGTACGGCCAATGCGGTGGACATAATCTTCTGGCGATGATGGGATTTCATAATTAATCACCATGGGTAAGTCGCTAATATCTAGTCCTCGTGCGGCAACATCTGTCGCTACAAGCGCAGTAATATCCCCACGTTTAAATGCTTCTAGCGCAGCAATACGTTCTTGTTGACTTTTGTCGCCATGAATAGCATCTGCCTTTATATCTTCACGCTGTAATGCACGACTAAGTCTACTTGCCGTTAATTTAGTTTTAGTAAAAACAAGGACTTGATTTTTTTCTTCTTTTTTTAGTAGTTGTATCAGTAAAGCCTGTTTTTTATTTTGTTCAACTCCATAGGCTTTTTGCATTACATTTTCTGATGTGGCATTGCTGCGTGCCACTTCGACCAATACGGGGTTGGTCAAAAAGTCGTCCGCCAATCTTTTTATTTCTTTAGAAAAGGTTGCAGAGAACATCAGATTTTGTCTCTTTTTAGGCAATAATGCCAAAATACGCTTTAGGTCTGGCATAAAGCCCATATCCAACATACGGTCTGCTTCATCCAACACTAAAATTTGTACTTGATTAAGCTGTACCGTTTTTTGTTCAATATGATCGAGTAAGCGACCTGGTGTAGCGACCAATACTTCAACACCTGTTTTAAGATGAGGGGTTTGTTTTCTGATGTCGACACCACCATATACACATAAGCTACGTAGCGGCGTGTTTTTAGCATAGACTTTTACACTTTCTTCTACTTGAATGGCCAACTCTCTTGTCGGTGCTAATATTAAAGCACGTACAGGGTGTTTGGCTGGTGAAGTGCCGGTGTTAGCCAAAGGTAAGATTTTTTGTAAAATAGGTAATGCAAATGCAGCAGTTTTACCTGTACCTGTCTGCGCCCCTGCCATTAAATCTAAGCCTTGTAATGCTAAAGGAATTGCTTTAGCTTGAATGGGCGTTGGTGTCGTGTAGCCGCTTTCGGTAACGGCTTGCAATAATGGTGCTGCAAGGCCTAAAGCATTGAAATTGTCTATGGTTTTAGTTTCTGTCGTCATCGTATGTATTATGCGAAGTTGCGTGAGCGTCTAGCACCGTCAGTATTCGGGCGGCGTGGTGCGTGATTGCCAGAAGGCGCTGCGTTAGGATGAGCGCGATTATTTGATCGCTGTGAACGGGGGTTTCCAAACTTTTCGCCAGCATATTTACCACTGTCACCTGTGTTCGCATGACGCGGGGGTTTATTGCGATGACTACCTGCTGGACGGCCGCCATCACCAAAGCCACGGCTTAGTTCTCGTGCAAACTGCATATCAGTATCTTTCGTGTAGCTGACGCTATTGCCATTGACTTCACGTTGCTCATTTTGTTGATTGCCACTACTTGAAGTTTGCGCAGATTTTCTGTCACCAAAGTTTCTTTCGCTAGTGTTGCGATTGCTAACGTTACGATCATTAGTACGGCCATTGGAATTTCTTCCGTTGGTGTTGCGCTCGCTCGTTGCGCGATCGCCAAAACCACGCCCTTTTTCTTTATTATCACCATTGCTACGTGATTGATAGCCACGGTTGCCACCTGGTTTGTGGCCAGAAGAAGGACGACCGTTACGGCGACCACGATTACCTTTGCTGCGTTTGTCAGGGCCATCCATATTAATTGAGCGTTTTGGTTCAAAGCCTTCAATGACTGATGGCTCTACACGTTGGCCAGTATATTGTTCAATTTTACGTAAAACATGTCTATCCATATTGGATGCGAATGAAATGGCAATGCCAGTATTACCAGCGCGGCCTGTACGACCAATACGGTGTATATAATCTTCGGCGAATTTAGGTAAGTCATAGTTAATCACATGGCTAATACCTTTAATGTCAATACCACGTGCAGCGACATCTGTTGCTACGAGCACTTTAACATCACCGCGACGTAATTTAGTCAATGTACGGTTACGTGCGCCTTGGGTCATATCGCCATGTAGTGCAGCTGTTTTGTGGCCAGCTGCATATAGGTCTTCTGCTAGTAAGTCAGCGTGACGTTTTGTGCTAGTGAAGACAATCGCTTGATTCACATCTGGTTCGATTAGCAGGTGTTCTAATAGCTTGTTTTTGTGTGACATATCATCAACAAAATGTAAGCGTTGTTCGATATTGGCATGCCTTTCTTTTTGTGCGGCAACTTGAATAGTAACGGGGTCACGTAAAATATCACGTGCAATACGGCCGATGTTTCCATCTAAAGTGGCAGAGAATAATAATGTTTGACGTTCTACAGGCAATGCTGCACAAATACGCTCAACATCAGGCATAAAGCCCATATCTAGCATACGGTCTGCTTCATCTAGTACCAGCATTTGTAGGCGGCTTAAATCAATACGGCCACGTTCCATGTGGTCGATAAAGCGGCCTGGCGTTGCAACCAAAATGTCGAGTGGTTGTGATAATAGTTTGTTTTGTAATGGGTAAGGCATGCCGCCGACGATGCTAACGGTACGTGCACGAATAAATTGACCATATTTGCGCGCAGAGTCATTAACTTGTGCAGCAAGTTCACGGGTAGGGACAAGCACTAAAATACGTGGGCCTCTACTTTTAGATTCGTGTGGTGTTGCTAATAAATTAAGTGCTGGCAGTATAAAGCCTGCCGTTTTGCCAGTACCTGTTTGGGCAGAACCCAGCAAATCACGGCCTGCCATGATTTCAGGAATGGCTTGTGCTTGGATAGGTGTGGGTGTTGTGTAACCTGCTTCTTCAACCGCTTTAAGGATTGAAGGATGTAAATTAAGTGATGCAAATGTTGATACTGAAGACAAGGTAGTCCCTTTCAAAAAAACAAAAAAGGGCGCAAGCAAAACGTTATGGCACACTTTAAGGTGCTATATATAACGTATCAAAGATAAAAAATTAATTTTTAAAGTCGTTTCTTTACCGGCGCACGGGCATAGCCACTAACCGATAAAAAAGATGTAACTTCAAGACTTCACGAGTTACGACAGGCCAGGGCAATGAATCTAGAACTTTTAAGCTATTTCATTAAAAGTTCTAACTTGAGCGCAGTATAGCCATTTAATTTTGAATGTCAAATAAAAAGCAGGGCTTTATATGTTAGAATCGCGCCCTTCAAAACATTCGGCAGCTCAACATGTCTCGTAATTTAAGAAATATTGCAATTATTGCTCACGTTGACCATGGTAAAACCACCATGGTTGATAAGCTCTTACAACAATCAGGTACATTTGAGTCATACAAAGCAGTAACAGAGCGCGTGATGGATAGTAATGAGCTTGAGAAAGAACGCGGCATTACGATTCTTGCTAAAAACACGGCAGTCAATTATGAGGGCACACATATCAATATTGTGGATACACCAGGTCACGCCGATTTTGGTGGAGAAGTAGAGCGTGTGTTGGGTATGGTTGATGGTGTTATTTTAATGGTGGATGCGGTTGATGGTCCGATGCCACAAACCCGTTTTGTGACGAAAAAAGCATTAGCGCTTGGTTTGAAACCCATTGTTGTTATTAATAAAATTGACCGCCCAAGTGCAAGGCCTGATTGGGTTATTAATCATACGTTTGATTTGTTCGCCAACTTGGGTGCAACAGATGATCAGCTAGATTTTCCAGTGGTCTATGCCTCAGCCTTAAATGGTTATGCTACTTTAGATATGGATAAACCTACGGACAATATGCGTGCCGTATTTGAAACTATTTTAAGCCATGTTCCTGCGCCTGATGGTGATGTCGAAGCGCCGCTGCAATTGCAGATATCTGCCCTAGATTACTCAAGTTATACGGGTCGTTTAGGCATAGGTCGCGTGCTGAATGGGCGTGTTAAGCCAGGGCAAGCGGTTGCTGTGATGAAAGAAGATGAGCAAGTAAGCCAGGGCCGTATTAATCAAATACTTGGCTTTGAGGGATTAGAGCGTGTGCCAGTAGAAGTGGCAGAAGCTGGCGATATTGTCATCATCTCTGGGATTGAAGACATTGGTATTGGTTTTACGATTTGTGACAAAGATAAACCAATGGGCTTGCCGCATTTAGGTGTGGATGAGCCAACACTCACGATGGACTTCATGGTCAACACCTCACCTTTAGCGGGTACTGAAGGTAAATTTCTTACATCACGCCAAATTCGTGATCGTTTAACAAAAGAGTTGTTGGTTAACGTTGCGTTGCGTGTTGAAGATACGGGTGATACAGATGTGTTCCGTGTTTCTGGGCGTGGTGAATTGCACTTAACGATTCTACTAGAAACTATGCGTCGAGAAGGTTTCGAGTTGGCAGTGGGTAAACCAAAAGTCGTTTATCGCGAAATTGATGGTGTTAAATGTGAGCCATATGAAATATTAACGATAGATCTAGAAGATGGCAACCAAGGTGCTGTTATGGATGAGCTAGGTCGTCGTCGTGGTGAAATGACGAATATGGAGTCTGATGGCAATGGTCGAACACGTCTGGAATATAGAATCCCGGCGCGCGGCCTTATTGGTTTTCAAGGTGAGTTTTTAACGCTAACACGCGGTACTGGTTTGATATCGCATGTGTTTGATGAGTATGCACCGGTTAAAGCCGATATCCCTGGTCGTCGTAATGGCGTACTGATTTCTGCTGAGAAAGGTGAGGCGGTTGCTTATGCTTTATGGAAGCTACAAGATCGTGGAAAAATGTTCTCGTCACCTGGTGATAAGTTATATATGGGCATGGTCATTGGTATTCATAGCCGTGAAAATGATTTGGTGGTGAACCCGATTAAAGGCAAACAGTTGACGAATATACGTACATCAGGTACCGATGAAGCCGTACGTTTAATTACGCCAATTGCATTGACTTTAGAAAGTGCTGTTGAGTTTATAGATGATGATGAGTTGGTTGAAATCACACCTAAAACTATTCGAATTCGTAAGCGCTTTTTGTTGGAGCATGAACGTAAAAGAGCTAAAAAAGAGTAAAAATAGGTTTGACGCTTTAGGTCGCTATTGGTACTGTGTTTCTACATCATTTGAAAGCATGCCGTTATGGCAGAAAACATTAAGAATAATACCTTTAGTGATACAAATGTCTATTGTGATACGGAAGGCTTGCCTTGGGCGCGAGCGCTTGAGGTTTCGAAAGGGCTGCCAGAAGGCTCATTAACCCCTGTGTTTACAATATGGGGCAAGGGTTCTGTGCATGAATCTATTACCAAAGCTGCAGCGAAAGAAGCCGGTGTTACTTTTGATGCGGCTTTAAAAAAAGGCGTGCGTTGGCCAGATGTGCCTTCTGATTCAGATGAAAACAAGACCAATTATCCTAATGCTCTAAAAGAATATGTAACAGGTGATATAAAAAAGCCAGGTTCAACGCTTTATGACTCCCATTACGGAAACAAACAACATTGGCATAGCATGGTGCCGGTTGATGGTAAGCAGCATAGTAATAAAGGCGTGCGTGATTTAATTGTAGAACAAGCTGTCAACTGGTATGAGCAAGCGCAAAACACCAATAATATTTTTCACTTAGGTAAGGTTTTGCACATGGTGCAAGACTCCTATTCCGCCTCACATGTCGTGCGCGATGACAATGGCGGCGTCAAGCTTTTTCAAAGCTATAACAAACAAGATGCGGGCAAACATGCAGGTGCTGATAAATTGCCCCATTTTCTTGGTAGCTGGCAAGAAGTGGCAGGGGCCAAGCCAGCATTACAGGCTACGGCCAAAATACTCGAGATGTATAAAAATCAGGTTGCATCAAAAGAGATCGCTGATTTTTTAAGATCAGATGTTTATTTTTTTGCCAATGGTAACAATATTCATCGTTCAGTACAGGATGCTGAAGCTGGTGGTTCTGACTCTAAATATTTACCAGGTACGCAGCATAAAACTAAATCGATTGATCACTACGTTCAGCAAAATAGTTCATCAAAACTATTAACGGCTAATGAAAGCAGCCATAAAGAGGTGGTGAAACTTGATAGCCAGGAAGCGTTAAATCAACACCCCGAATTAGCTGGGCTATTTGCTGCAAGGCATTTAGTCAACCTTCATAGTAAAGGTAATGTAGATACGCTAGCACGTTTTGATGAAAAGGCTGTAGAGCAAATTGCTAAAGGTGATTTTTTACACTTGCAATATACAGATGAAATTGAAAAGTCTCTTGGTTGAATTGATGAGATACCTTAAATTTTTTACACTTCCCTTTTTATTCATTTTATGTATTTCGGCATGTGCTAATGGTAAAAAAATAGATGCGTGTACCGTAAAAAATCCACCAAAACAGTCACGCATAGTGCAAACTAGAGCAGTAGATTTTAAGCTGTATCCAGCACAAGTGCCAGATAAATACACAGGTTGCGGTAAAGCTTGGTTAAGTAATGGATATCTACTTATGCAGGTGCGATTCGAAGGTGGTGTTATTCGCCACATAGAAATTTTTGAGCCTGATGAGGAAAAAGTCGTTTGTCAATTTGATGAAAGTAACAACCTAATTGTTGGTCCTGTTGAAGCGTGTTCGGGTTTTAATGATTATCGAATTTGGCAGGGAAAGCCTCGTTAATAGCAAGTGCTGAGGAGTTTGTAATATACTACTTAGGCTAGAGATCTTTGATTAAATTAATAATGCGACCTATATTTTTTACACTTCCTATTTTATTCGTCTTATGTATTTCGGCATGTGCTAATGGTAAAAAAATAGATGCGTGTACTGTGAAAAATCCACCAACAACATCACGCTTGGTGCAAACAAGAGCCATAGACTTTAAGTTTTATCCAGCCTATGTGCCAGATGGCTACACAGGTTGCGGTAAAATTTGGACAATAGATGAATATCTAGTTTATTCAATACAATTTAAAAATGGTGTTGTTAGAAGCATGCATATATTTGACCCAGATGGAAATCAAAATGATATTACTGTATGCAAGTTTGATGAAAATAAGAGACTAATGGCTGGCCCAGTAGAACAATGTCCGAATTTTAAGGACTATCCGATGTGGCAGGAAAAGCCTCAATAGATTGAGGCTTTTTTGTTAAGTTTCAACTGTTTTACATCATTTTTATGACCTCAACAACGACATTTTCTTTGTTATCACTCAACCAAATTTGCCCGTCCTGAATGGTGCATTGTAATTGCATGGTGCGCTGGGTAAGTTTAGTTAAAGCGGTTGAACTAGCTTGATCTACATTAAAAATGGTGAGGTTTTTTTGTCGCTGAAATAAAGGGCTGTTTTGATCAAACCACATTTGTGCAGGTCGGCCGCCATAACAGTAGACGATGACTTTGCCAGCGCGGCCACAGGCTTTACGGATAAGTTTTTCATCGGGCAGGCCAACATCAATCCACACATCAATCGAACCCGTTAGGTCTTTTTGCCATAAGTCAGCAACATCATCATTAATCATGCCTTGGCCAAATGATAAGTGCTCATGCGCATTAATAGCAAAAGCCAGCAGTCGCACCATCATGCGTTCTTTAGTTTCAGAAGGGTGCTGTGATAGCGTTAAAGCATGCTCGGCATAATAATGGCGCTCCATATCTGCAATTTGCAGGTTCACTTTAAATACAGTGGCTTTAATGGCCATGTTTCAATTCCAACGAGTTAATATTTATTCAACACCCTGACTGGTTAAGTACTCTTCATAATCACCACGAAAATCGATAATGCCATCCGCTTTGATTTCGATAATACGTGTAGCAAGCGAGCTGACAAATTCACGGTCATGACTGACAAAAAAGAGTGTGCCTTTGTATTTCTCTAATGCAGTATTAAGTGCTTCGATCGATTCCATATCCATGTGGTTGGTGGGTTCATCCATCAGTAGCACATTGGTTTTCGATAGCATGAGTCTGCCATATAACATACGGCCTTTTTCACCACCTGATAATACATTGACAGATTTTTTACTATCTTCCCCAGAAAATAGTAAGCGACCTAACATGCTGCGTACTGCTTGGTCATCGTCGCTAGGTTGACGGTGTTGCGACATCCATTCGAATAGGTTTTCACCTTTTTCAAATTCGTATTCATGGTCTTGTGCAAAGTAGCCGAGCTTTGCTTTATCTGTCCATTTTACTTCGCCTTTTTTGGGTTCTATGTCGTTGGCCAAACAGCGTAAAAGTGTGGTTTTGCCAATACCATTTTCACCAATAATAGCCACTTTGTCACCCGCTTCAAAAATGAGTTCAATGTTGTTAAATAAGGTTGTGTCATAGCCATGACTTAGTTTCTTAAGCTCAACAGCATTACGGTGTAGCTTCTCTTTTTCGTCATATTCAAAACGAATAAACGGAAACTGACGGCTTGAAGGTTTAAATTTCTCAATTTTTATTTTATCGATTTGCTTAGCACGGCTGGTTGCTTGTTTGGCTTTTGATGCATTAGCAGAAAAACGACGCACAAACTCTTGTAACTCAGCGACTTGTTGTTTGGCTTTTGCATTATCTTTTGTCTGTTGTGCGCGTGCTGCAGTACTGGCTTCCATGTAGTCATCATAATTGCCCGGGTACACGGTGATTTTTCCGTAATCCATATCACAAGTATGTGTACATACTTGATTCAAAAAGTGCCGATCGTGAGAGATGATAATCATCGTACAGTCACGGTTATTGAGCACATCTTCTAGCCAGCGAATTGTATTGATATCCAAGTTGTTGGTGGGTTCATCTAATAACAAAATATCGGGGTTTGCAAACAGCGCTTGTGCAAGTAACACCCGTAGTTTCCAGCCTGGTGCAATTGCGCTCATTGGCCCAGTGTGTTGTTCCGTAGGAATGCCCACGCCAAGTAATAGCTCGCCTGCACGGGCTTCGGCGGTATAGCCATCATATTCTGCGTAAACGCTTTCAAGTTCGGCCGCGCGCATATAGTCTTCTTCACTGGCTTCTAAATTGGCATAAATGGCATTTTTTTCTTCATTGGCCTTCCACATTTGCTCGTGTCCCATCATGACAACGTTAAGCACAGTTTCTTCTTCAAAAGCAAATTGGTCTTGTCGCAAAAAGGCCATGCGTTCGTTTGTGTCGATAGACACGTTGCCGGCACTGGCTTCTAAAGAGCCCGCGATAATTTTCATAAAGGTTGATTTTCCACAACCATTTGCACCGATCAGGCCGTAGCGATTATTGTCGCCAAATTTAACAGAAACGTTTTCAAACAATGGCTTAGCGCCAAATTGCATAGTGATATTATTTACGATTAACATATTGCTTTCTTTAAACTGATAGTAGGTTTTAAATTATTAGGTGGGTTATGTTTAAAACTTATTTTGTATAACCACTTCATCCATCGCTAACTGGCCACCGCGTGGCATGGCTTCTTTAAGTGCTTTTCCGACAACAACAAACATAGCTGGGACATGGTCACTTGGTAAGTTGAGTAGTTTTGCTACTGCGTCAAAATCAAAACCATCCATAGGGCATGTGTCATAACCCATTTCTTTGGCGGTAAGCATTATTGTCATGGCTGCCATGCCACACGAGCGCATCGCTTCATCGCGTTGCATTTGATCATTACCCTGGTAAAACTTTTTGATTGAAGGTAGTAGGTAGTCTTGCACAGCTTTGGGTGCGTTTTTCCAATAACGCTCTGGTTGTTTTTCCCAAGATTTCAAATCGGCTGTCAGCACGATTAATAGTGAAGCTTCTTCTACTTGCGCCTGGTTCCAACTAACAGAACGAATTTGTTGGCGTAGCACAGGGTCTGTCACCACAACAAAGCGCCAATTTTGAATATTAAATGCGGTTGGTGACAATATGGTCGCCGACATCAGTTGATCAACTTCAGTCTGTGACATCTTATGTGTTGCGTCGTAAGTTTTAATCGAGCGCCTTGATGCTATGGCTTCTAAAACATTCATGCTTCAATTCCTAAATAATCGATACTAATAATTTCTAAATACAGGTCGCCAGCGGGGCGTTTCCATTTGACGCTGTCACCTATCTTGTTGCTGATAAGTGCATTGGCAAGTGGTGATACCCAACTCACTTTATTCTTTACAATGTTAGCCTCGTCTTCACCAACAATCTTAAAGTGATGTCGCTTTCCTTCTTCATCTTCCACCTCAATGCTTGCGCCAAATAATACAATGTCTTTGGCTTGGTCAGATGGCTCTACTAAAATTGCCTTTTCTAGCCTAGCTGACAAATAACGTAAATCCCTATCAACAATGGCCAGTTTTTGTTTGGCGATACCATCATCTTTTTTAGCCACCAATAGTGCACGTTCCTTATCAAACTTTTTAGCCTCATGCTCTAATTGCCTCAACCCTTGTGGCGTAACGTAATTTGGGTGTTCACTAATGGGCCGCTCAGGTAAATCTGTACCGGCATGCTCTAAATCATCTTCTTTAACAAAGCCACGGCTCATGGTTAAAAATTATTCCCACTCTATGGTTGCTGGCGGCTTGCCAGAAACATCGTAAACAACACGGTTAATGCCTCTTACTTCATTAATAATTCTGTTCGACACTTTGCCCAATAGGCTGTAAGGCAGTTCTGCCCAATTGGCTGTCATAAAGTCGTTAGTAACCACAGCACGTAATGCCACCACGTAATCATAAGTGCGGCCATCACCCATCACCCCAACCGATTTAACGGGTAAAAATACAGTAAAAGCTTGGCTGGTGAGTTCATACCAAGTCTTGCCAGTTTTTTCATCTTTTGTGTTGTGTAGTTCTTCGATAAAAATGGCATCTGCTTGTTGTAACAGTAGTGCATATTCTTGTTTTACTTCACCTAAAATACGTACACCTAAGCCAGGACCTGGGAAAGGGTGCCGATAAACCATATCCACTGGCAAGCCTAACGCGATACCTAGTTTGCGCACCTCGTCTTTAAATAAATCACGTAATGGTTCTAATAGTTTTAGACCGAGTTTTTCCGGTAAGCCGCCCACGTTGTGATGGCTTTTAATGGTGACGGCTTTTTTAGATTTTGCGCCACCAGATTCAATGACATCTGGATAAATCGTCCCTTGTGCTAGCCATTTTGCATTGGCGCATTTTTTAGCTTCTGCTTGAAAAACCTCAACAAATTCACCGCCAATAATTTTGCGTTTAGCTTCAGGGTCGCTGACACCTGTTAGCTTACTCATGAATTGATCGACGGCATCAACGCGAATCACTTTTGCGTGTAACTGACCGGCGAACATATCCATGACGATATCGCCTTCATTCAAGCGTAATAAGCCGTGGTCTACAAAGACACAAGTTAATTGGTCGCCGATAGCGCGATGAATCAGCGCGGCAGCAACAGAGGAGTCAACACCGCCAGATAAGCCTAGTATTACTTCTTCATCACCGACTTGTGCTTTGATTTTGGCAACAGCCTCAGTGAGGTAATCACCCATCATCCAATCAGGTTTGGCATTGCAAATTTCTAGTACAAAACGCTCAAGCATAGCTTGACCCTGTTTGGTGTGGGTGACTTCTGGGTGAAATTGCACGGCATAAAATTTGCGGTCTTCATCAGCCATGGCGACTATCGGCGTGCTGTCGTTACTGGCAATTACTTTAAAGCCAGTGGGTAGTTCTGTTACTTTATCGCCGTGGCTCATCCATACGTCAAGTAAGCCATGACCTTGATCGTTAGTTTCATCTTGAATATCACGGAATAGGTCAGAGTGTCCGTGCGCACGAATTTGTGCATAGCCAAACTCACGTTTAGTGCCAGCCTCTACTTTTCCACCTAATTGTTGTGCCATGGTTTGCATGCCGAAGCAAATGCCTAACACGGGCACACCTAGCTCAAAAGTTGTTTGTGGTGCTGCATCAGTTTCATCTTCATAAACACTAGCATGGCTACCTGAAAGAATAATGCCATCAGCGCCAAATTTGCGCACAAAATCTTCAGAGACATCACACGGATGAATCTCACAATAAACACGTGCTTCGCGTATGCGACGCGCAATTAACTGCGTGACTTGTGAGCCAAAATCAAGAATAAGGATTTTTGAATGCATCATTTTTTATCGTACCCATTATTTATACTTAAAGAAAAACTGCTTAAATTATGTGAAAGAGGTATTTGGTCTTCTTTTTAGTGAGTGTGTGCTGAGTGGCTTTTAAGCAGCTAGCTTTATTGTCAGAAGCTTTTCTATGCGTTCTTTTGTTATAGAAAGTCTTGTCTGCCACAGCCTCCCCCACTCTAGGTCAGATAATCTACCGTGTTTTCTTAATTGGATGGGGTCAGCTGCAGCGACTATGTTTATCTTATTATGACCTACAGCAGTAGGGCGTTGATAGTTATCTAAATTAGCTAACGTTTTTTCTATTTCTGGCCGAATTAAGTTAGGGTTTTGATTGAGTGTCCACGCTAATAAGGACCAAGAAAAATCTGCGTGAGACCGCTCTTCTCTTGCAATCTGCATTAATACTGATTTGGTAACAGGTTCTTCGCAAATACGTGCGCAAGCAGCAGCAACATCGGCGTTAAAGTCTTCCAGCTGACAGCCGTCTGACAAACTTTCTTTTGCTAGTGTAATAAGCGGGTCTTTTTCTACATCTAAACCACCACGCAGTAATTGAGGCATTGGCTTAACGCCATGTGAAACCCTTCCATAGCCAGCAGCTAAGGCAAAGCACAAGCGAGTATGCTCAATCTCTTCAATAGCAGCACGGTGTGACCATTCTATTAAATAGGCAGGAGCTCCAGCGGCTGTTAGTATCCATGATATTCGAGAAAATGCTGGTACTGATGCATGTTCTTTTTGTGCATCATGTAACCACAATGTTTCGAGCGCAAGACGCGTGGCGGGGTCTAGTTGATCGGAGCTAGGTTTTTCACCTCTTGACCAGTCTAGGCCTTCTGTTAGGTCTGCATGAATTTGTTTTCCTTTAATGCGTAATGGGCGACCCCAAGCAGCACCAGTAAAAAGTGGAATAATAGTAAAAAAAGCAAAAACAGGGGAAGAAAGAAATGCGACTAAACCAGTTTTTATTTTTTTAAATTTAGCGATTAAAACAACTCCATATAAAAATTGTATTGCAATTGAGAAAAGCGTGACTAAATTAAGATAAAGCACCCAATCTTGGTTGACGCGAAAATAAGCTAAAGTCCAGATGGCAGCAACAAGGATGAGGTTAATCAGGATTAACCTTTTTGCTCTTAAAGTTATATTACTATTTTGATTCATGGTTGGTATCTTGGTTTAAGTGTTTTTAGGTGTGTTGTTTTAATCAATACGATAGTTGGGTGCTTCTTTAGTGATTTGCACATCATGTACATGTGATTCACGCATGCCAGCGCTAGTGACTTGTACAAATGCTGCTTTTTCACGCATTTCTGCAATATCTTTTGCGCCGACATATCCCATCGAGGCACGTAGCCCACCCATGAGTTGATGGATCACTGCAAGCACACTGCCTTTATAGGGTACGCGGCCTTCAATCCCTTCAGGTACAAGTTTGTCAGCATTGCCGTTGTTGTCTTGAAAGTAACGATCGCTAGAGCCTTTTTGCATCGCACCAATAGAGCCCATGCCACGGTAAGATTTATAGGAGCGGCCTTGATATAATTCGACTTCGCCAGGCGCCTCCTCAGTACCAGCAAACATACCACCCAGCATCACGCTATAAGCGCCAGCCGCAATAGATTTAGAAATGTCGCCAGAGAAACGAATGCCACCATCTGCGATAAATGGTACGCCAGAGCCATGCAATGCTTTTTCTACATTTGAAATGGCGCTAATTTGTGGAACGCCGACGCCAGCCACAATGCGGGTTGTACAAATAGACCCTGGCCCAATCCCCACTTTTACACAATCAACACCCGCGTCAACTAATGCTTTAGCCGCGTCTGCCGTCGCAATATTGCCGCCAATTATCTGGATGTGTGGGAAGTTCTTTTTAACCCAGCTAACACGATCTAATACACCCTGAGAATGACCGTGAGCGGTGTCAACCACAATGACATCTGCCCCAGCATCTGCTAGTGCAGCAGCACGTTCTTCTGTGTCTTCTCCTACGCCTATAGCAGCACCTACAAGCAGGCGGCCGTTGCTGTCTTTACAAGCTAGTGGGTGGTCACTCGATTTTTGAATATCTTTAACCGTAATAAGCCCCTTTAAGTTATCTTTGTCATCAATAACAAGTACGCGCTCTAAACGATGTTGGTGTAATAATTCAATGGCTTCTTCACGTGGCGCACCTTCTCTAATCGTGACTAAACGTTTCCGTGGTGTCATGATGTTTTGGATGGGCTGATCGAGGTTGGTTTCAAAGCGTAAATCACGGTTGGTGACAATGCCAACGATTTTATTGTTGTCTACAACAGGCAAGCCAGATATCTTATGTAATTGTGTGAGTTCTAACACATCCCGCACTGTCATGTGGCTTTGAATGGTGATGGGGTCATTGACGATGCCAGATTCAAAACGCTTTACCCGTGACACATGCGCCGCCTGTTTAATCGCTGTCATGTTTTTATGAATAATGCCTAAACCACCTTCTTGTGCGAGCGCAATGGCAAAAGGTGCTTCGGTAACAGTATCCATCGCTGCTGAAACGAGCGGGATATTTAATTTTATTTGTCGGGTGAGTTGTGTACTTAAGTCGACATCACGTGGCATGACGACAGAATGTGCAGGAACTAATAAAACATCATCAAAAGTAAGAGCCTGTTGCAACAAACGCATGAGTAATCCTTTATTTCCAAAACGAGATTATACAGAATTGTGCGCGAAGCCGCGAGTCTGTTGTTAATACGCCCAAGCTTATCGATTTTGATGTCAACTTAAGTTGAATCTGACACGTTAAGTTGTATATCCAAAAGTGATTATGTTAATGTAATCATGAGATTAGTTTTGGTTTTTAAAGTTTTTTAACTATAAAGTTCATGCAGGTGAAAAGGATTGATATGAAAGTGCATCAATTATTATGTTTAATGTGTGCTGTGGCATTGGCATTGCCGATGGTCGCTAATGCGCAAGTGTATAAATGGGCAGATAAAAATGGCAAGGTGCATTACACTGATACGCCACCACCCTCCAATGTGAAAACAAAAATGCTTGGGAAAGAAAAAACAAAACCAGTTGTTAACACAACGTCGTCACCTTCTGAGGAAGTGGCTAGAGACAAGTTTGAGGAAGAGGCGGCAAAATTACGTCAACGTAATGCTGAGATTGAAAAAAACAACAAACGTGAACAAGAAGCGCAGGCAAAACTAGATGTAGAAAACTGTGCAGCAGCTAGAGCTAACTATCAAACATACGCACAAGGCGGTCGTATTTACAGAACACTAGAAAATGGTGAGCGCGAGTATTTAAGTGATGATGGTTTAGATACTGGTAAGCGAGATGCGCAGAATGAGATTGATGAGTACTGTTAACTAATTAGGTTCGTGAGCATTGTTTAGTATTAAGGTGGTGCATCTCCACCGCCTTTTTTCATGGCTTTTCCATCAGCAGCGCGCTGTCTGCGTACTTCTTTAGGGTCAGCAATCAATGGACGGTAGATTTCAATACGATCTAAGTGGTTTAATGTTGTTTCAAGTTTAGTCAATTTTCCAAAAATGCCGACTTGGCTCTTGCCCAAATCAATATCAGGGAACTTTGCCATCATGCCAGAGGCATTAATCGCTGCTTCTACTGTTGTTTTTGGCGCAACTTGTACAGGCATGATTAATTGTTGATCGGGTAGGGCGTAAGCTACTTCTACGGTGATGTGGTCATCGACACTCATCCTAGTCCTTTTTATCTGTATACAGTTGTTCGGCTTGTTTTACAAAATGGTCAACAAAAGTTGATGTAATGTAACTAAAAACGGGTGAAATCAATTTTTCTAAAAAATGATTCGCAAATGCATAATTGAGTTCAAACTCAATTTTACAGGCATTTGGGCTTAATTCAATAAAATGCCAATGACCATCTAACGATTTAAATGGCCCATCCTTTAGTTTAATCATCATGCTTTTAGGAAAAACTTTTATATTTTCGGTCGTAAACTTTTGTTTTAACCCTTGGTAATCAATGTGTAAGGTTGCGCTGGTGCTGGTTTCTGTTCTTTCTAATAAATCGACAGCACTACACCAAGGTAAGAATTTTGGATAGTCTTCGACCGCATCGACCAAATTAAACATATCGGCAGCAGCGTGTGCCACAAGTACTGTTTTTTCAACCTTATTCATTCAACAATTCAAACTAGCGTAAAATACTAATTTTAAGCTATAAGCACCAAGTCATGAGCATTGCCCAGAATAAAAAAGCCTTTTTCGATTATTTTATCGAAGATAAATACGAAGCAGGTATCGTCCTTGAAGGATGGGAAGTTAAAGCCATTCGCGATAAACGCGTTAATATTAAAGAAGCTTACGTCATTATCCAACGGGGTGAAATATACCTGCTCGGCTGCCATGTTACCCCGTTAGGTGCGGCATCAACGCATGTGCGGCCCGATGCGACTAGAACACGTAAGCTATTGTTACATAATGAACAAATTGCCAAATTAATCGGTAAGGTGGAGCGTGCAGGCTACACCCTAGTACCGCTCGATATGCACTTTAGTAAAGGCCTTGTCAAAGTACAAATTGGTCTTGCTAAAGGTAAAAAACAACACGACAAGCGGGAAACTGAAAAAAATCGTGATTGGGAGCGTGAAAAAGGTCGTATTATGCGTGCACATAACAAATAAGCCTTATTCAAGCGTATAATGGTCGCTTGATTGAACTTTAGCAATTTCATTCAATCTTAGTAATACTGCAACACACATGGGGCTGACTAGGTTTCGACGTGGGTTACAAAGCAGTGCAGGGCATACCGAGGGTTTCAGATTTCCTCGTTAAACCATCTGGAAACAAGTATAGTCGCAAACGACGAAACTTACTCTTTAGCAGCTTAGGCCGCTAAACGTTGCACCGGAGGGTCTCTCGGCCGGGCTAGGTTAAACTAGTTGCAACGTCATTAGAGAGAATCGTTTTGTATTGGGTTACTTAATACATAACTAAACTTAAGGTAACTCGCTTCATATTTGCTTGCTCGTTGGTGGGTATGCGGTTAAATTTAAACAACACAGCTAAGTATGTAGAACTGTCTGTGGAGGACTTGCGGACGCGGGTTCGATTCCCGCCTGCTCCACCAATAAACAGAAATGCCACCCATTGGGTGGCATTTCTGTTTGTAGTGTAAACGTGAGTATCGAACCCGTGGGGTGCGGGGTGAACAGGGGTTCTTGGGCCATTATAAGCTAGTCTAAACAGCAATAAGGGAATTAACTTTCACAACCGAAGAGGTCGTGGGTTAAATGAATACGGGAAGCTGTTTGAACCATCTGCAGCACTCGGGGATACGTTGGGAATAAGGGGGGAAGGTGCAGCAGGTGTTGAAGTAACATTCTGTTCACCTAAAAATCCCAGCAAGAATTCTAAATGTGAATGTAATTAGTTTAAGGAGCTATTTTGAGCAAAAAAAAGTAATACTTGTTATATGTTTTATATTATTAGCTATTTTCTAGCAAAAGGAAGTGACCCATTTTAACACACAAGAGATACAATTTTGAGTTCTACTGATGTTAACGAAAGGTTAGGAAAGGTTAGGAAAGGTTAGGAAAGGTTAGGAAAGGTTAGGAAAGGTTAGGAAAGGTTAGGAAAGGTTAGGAAAGGTTAGGAAAGG
>VAPL010004505.1_pt1 | contig 68380 bp, 101 predicted proteins | sample 3395061 | NCBI WGS metagenome assembly VAPL01 (sample SAMN08290444, study PRJNA428436) | hydrothermal vent metagenome | isolation source: Deep-sea hydrothermal vent chimney 2 | place: Pacific Ocean: Juan De Fuca Ridge | depth 2182 m m | reverse complement strand
TTCACAATGATCCTGGCATCACGCTCTGCAATTTGAGAGCCGGGGGGATGACGGGGTAGGTCATTTAAAATCGGTGCGTTTTTTAATGTTTTTTTTTTTTTTCCAAAGTGTTATCCCCCTGCTCGAACTTGCCTTCAACGTATTTCCCGTTCACCAGTTCAGTTGCTGCCATGTGTTGATGCGGGAACCCGTTATGCAATCTCCATTTTAAAAGTGCAGGGAGTATTCCTGCTTTTTGTGCTTTTGCAATTTGTGCACCTTTGTCCTGATAGTGACCCATTATTTACCTCATTTTTTATGTGTTTGTTTATTGATTAAGAATCAACCTATGATGGCACTTTTGTTTAAGTATATCGGTAGTCGTTGAAGAAAAAAATTTAATTTTACGACATAGGGAATCGACCAGGTTGAAATCCCAGGTGATTGGGTAAGTTTTTGATAGTGAGATCGATGTCGCCTGGTGCGCCTGGAAAAATTTAATTTTAATTCCAATGGATGCCTGGACAGCTATATTTTCCCATTTCGACAGATAACATGTTGTTTTTCGAGTCGGGGGCCAGGATCCTCCAGGCGGATTTTGGATATAACCACGCCTAAGTACCCCTACAACCGGTGAAAGTGGCTGATATCGCGTCCTGTGAAGCCTGATTATGCACCCCGTCAGCATGCACAGGTACGCATTGACCTGCATCATATCGTTCATCATCCAATGTGACCTGTTCACTGAGAAAACAGCGTACAGGGGCACACAGTGAGTCAGCATCAAATAGACGTGACTACCCGTGACCACCACGAGATGTTTAAAAAATCACCCGTTAGATGATGTTTTAAATACCCATAGAAAAACCGGTGGCTTATTGCCACCGGTCATATGGTTAGTTATTAATTGTTTCGTTTATTATTCGTTCCTGATGTGATATCAGGTTTTCCAGTACTGATATCTCTTTAGCAGTGAATAACGCGTTTTCCTTTTTATAGGTGACCTGATATGTGCCGTATGCATCAACGCAGTCTAATTCGTAGTTGTCAAAAACAAACAGTTTTCCAATATACTCTGTCCCCATAAGTTCAGTATTTTCTTCAACGTATTTATCTAAATCGAATTCATCGATATCAAGAAAATAATGTACAGTTGCTGTTCCTACGGTGGCCATGTTTAACGCCCACCTGTTTCCATCTGGTCACGTCTTTCGATTGCGTCATGGGTTTCCAGTGCGTCTTCAAATGCCTGATATTCAAGTTCATCAAATTCGCTACCATCATCCGACAGCCCATCAAGGTCACGGATGCCTAAATCGATAAATGTTTGTGTAACTTCTTTCGGCAATGGCGTACCGGCAATCGGCTCATAGAATTTGTTTGCTGATTCGAAAATGCTCTTGAGGAAGTCGCTATATCCTGACTGTTGTTTTTCTTCTGCCCGTGCAATGTTCCAATCACTATCAAACAAATTGTCCTGTGGAATGAATTCGCCACCATCGATATCTTTTGCAAGTTCCATTGCATGTTCTTCATTTTCCGCTTCGACTTCGATAGTGCATGAGGTTGTATATTCTGCTGTTACTACGAATGTTTTCATAATTGTATTCCTATGTTGTCAGTTAAAATTAAACTGTCTATGCACCCTCCCAGATGCATAAACCGGTTAACTTATTTACCGTCTCTAAGTTTTATTTTATCTTCAGGTGCTACCGGTTCTTCGATTGTTCCGTCTGCACATTCGTAACCACATAAAACTATATCGATATGACAATTATCAATAATGTCTTCGATAGTATCACCAACATTTTTTAAGGTAGCATCCATGTCGAATTTAACAATGTCTTTGTACTCGTCATCATACAGATGCTTACTTAAAATTTCGCCAGTACGTGCGCTAACTGTGAATATGCCATACGAACCTTCAATGGTTACAGTTTTTGCTAAATCGATGTTCTGTAATTCCAAACCGCCTTGTAAAAAATCATTCTCTGTTTTGTCTTTCGGATACAGGACAACAGATTCATCTGTCACGCCAAGGTAGCGCCCGTCTTCGAACATAAGGATATCAACCATGCAACCACCACCAGTGTTCTCAGTTCTCATCTGGTGTAAGTAGGTTAAGCCTGTTGCGTTGTCACTGCCTGATTCGCGATTACCCATGCCGTCCTTCCATGTTTCCCACATGTCGGGGTGACGGTCAAACCATGCCCATATGTCACAGTAATTTTTTAATGATTCTGCGTTAGTGTTCATTATTGCTAAATCATAATGTGACATTGTTTTATTCCATACGATGTCGTGAACGCAATCATCAAAATGGTATTGCAAGTCTTCGCTAATGAGGTAATGTAGATAAGAAAAAACACTGTTGTCGTTTTTAAATTTGAATTCTAATATGGTCATGTTTAAAGTCCTCTTGATTCAAGAAAGTCAACGATGTCAGTAACACCAAATTCTTCAGCAATCCACGCTAGTGCAGTGTTGAGTTCATCCTGTGAAGGTTCATCAAAATCAATGCCCAGTTCGCCGATTGCTTCATACACGATAGCAATCCATGACTTCATATCATTTGATGAGACACGCGTTTTTAATGGTATGCCAGACTCACGCGGTTCTTCAATTGCAGGCTGCGTATAGTTAATGCAATTTTCATAATCGATAATTTCAATGTTTTTATAACCGATTGATACAAGTTCGTTGTAAAGGTTTTTGTATTCACAACAAGACGCTTTATCAAGTTCTGTTATCAACTCTGGTGACGCGCCACTGTGTTGACCAATATTCTGATAAGACTGAATGAAATTATCAGTTGTCTTTTCTTCAGGGAATAGAGCAATGACATCGCTATCAACAAATCCACAAGGATTATCGAATTTTCTAAATATTACTTTTGTTGTTTTCATAATGTTTTCCTATGTGAATTAATTTATTTTAAACGAACAACCATTACATCACCCGCGCCGAGTAATACGTTTTCCCCTACTGATAGTTTGTCAATGTTTGCACGGTCATCATCATCAAAGCCAATGTCATCTACGAAGTATTCAATTCGTTCGATAGCACTGTCTGCATTTTTATATGAACCGGCTTCCCATGTAATAGCGAATTCTTTTATGGTGATGGGGTCAGCTTCGTATTTAACGTGACTGTTCCACAGATAAAGTTCAGCTTCTTTGATGGTGTCAAATGAGTCAGGACAATTGGAAACTTGAACATAAAACATTCCAGTTTTTTGTTCTATTGTTATGTACCAGCTATCAAAATAAATGAAACCGCATTGAGCATTTAACTCAGGGAATTGGCATTCCATTGCATCATACATGTTCAAACTAAAATCGCGTGTTTCAACCATGTCCAGAAACGTTGCTTCGCGTTGCCCCATGGCAGCAAGTTCAATGTTTTTCTTTTTTTCAGCTTCAGCTTCGCGTCTGGCAAGTTCGTTTTTCTGTTCCTGTTCCAATACGAATTTAAAAACATCATCACGGTTATCTGTTGCAACTAATACATCGATAAACTCGTTTGCTGTTGGACATTTCGGGTCACTATTTTCAACGGTGTAAAGGTGAACCAAGTATTGCGGTTCGTCATCCATTTCGCGTTTTTCATGGTTCTCATTTTCTGACCAGATTTTTACGCACTTACCGGCAATCAAATCGAATGATTCGAATGAAGGGCATGAATCATTATGCCATGACGTATCTGCCCACGTAGAATCGCCGTACCATTTGTCGTGCATAGTTTCGTCCATTAAAGGAACGCAGTCGATAGATGGATGCTCATGAAGCCACTGTGGTTGTTTGTCAAACGAGTTAACTTTTACAGTTACCACGCCGCGCAATGATAGGGATAAATCCCACGCGGTAACAGTGCCGTCCTGTTCGATGTTTTCTGGTGCGCCAGTGATATAGAATTCATCGATAAGCGTCTTAACCATTGCACCCGTAAGTACATCGTTAACTACTACTGTATGGACATTATCAAAAGAAGGTTTTAATAATGATTTCAATAATTCCATTAGCACTGTTTTTTCTGTTGTTGAATAAGTCATAATATTGTTTCCTATGTAGGGGGTATGTGTTAAAAAATTTAGTTTGTGTATATCAGTTTTTTAAGGCGGGATTACCGGTTAATCTTTGTCCCAGTTACCTATGTTTATTTAGACAGGCTTACAGTCTTCTGCTATGTCTAACATATCGTCAATCATGTTTATCAAACCTACGACATTGCCTTTCGCTGTTTCGCATTTGCCTTCGTCGTAGGAATCATACGAACCGGCATTAATAATACCGGTGTCAAACATTTCTGCTACTTCTAATAAAGTGTTTCGTTGTTGTCTTAACAGAAGGATATTGACATTTGTTATATTGATATCTTTTGTACTCATAATGTTTCCTATGTGATGATTTAAAAATTGTTTATCTGATACTATGGGATAATTATAAAAATTGCAAATTTATTTTTAGTAAATCCTGCCAGTGCTTCATTTTGAAAATTTAATTTTTAGTCCAATGGATTTATGTATACATAAAAAAAACCATATTGACTGTTAAATCATTGAAAAATGTTGGCTCTCTCAAATGATCCAGAATCCGCCAAAATCCTATGCTATGGGATACTATGGCATTCTGTAATAATCGCCTACAGCGCAATACAGGCCGTGTGAGACATACTTTCTCCAGGCGAACGTGTACGCGATTATCTCGACCTTTCAATGCCATAGTATCCCATGCCTTAAACATCGCTTAAACAGGCTTATATTGTGCCCTATGCAGTGTTTAAAAATGTCAAGTTAAAACTATCGTATTTTTATATATTCACTATGTAAATAATAAACATATAGAAACGCGAAAAACCGCGCTATAAATAGCGCGGTTATGCAGGTTTAAAATTTACTATTAAAAATTGTTTAATATATCACCCTCTTTTTTGTATACCCATGTCAAAAGTAAAATATATAAAACGATGCATTGTATTAACAATATAAAATCTAATAAATTAAACATTGGGTTTACTCATTGGAACTATGCATAAATCATTTTTTGAAAAATAGAAAATTCTATTATTCTCTATTAAGTAAGCAGTTCGTGTTGATTGTTTTTTGTAATTCGCACCATTAAAACTAAATAATTTATTTAATGGTATATTTTCAAATGTTATACGTTTTTTATTCATGTTATTTTTTCCTATGTATAAACTAAAAAACCTTTTTTAAACGGCAAAATTACAGCGTTTTTTAACTTGTTAAATCGGATAAACTTTTTAGCTTTACTAATTTTTTTAAATTTGATAGTCATTATTTTATTTTCCTATGTAGTTAGTTTTAATGTAGTTCGCCATTCTGTAAAAATTCATATTCGTTTATTAGAATATTTTCTTTTATATAATTGTCGCTATTTATATAATCATTTTCAGATTCAAGGCGGGAATAAATCCACTGCATAAACTCCCGTAACAATTGGCTTACATCGTCGCATAGTTCATCAGGCGCGTTTTCATCGCTATAGAATCCACTGCTATCATTCACCCCTTTATAAACGTTTATACATGTACATAGTTCGTGGTAATAGTGGCCACTGTGGGAAACGTTAGCAGTTAACTGATAAAAATATTTTTTCTGTATTGCTTGCAATTGTTCGGCTATCAAATGCAGTTCTTTGTCGTTTGGTGCATGTTCTTTTAATGCTTTTAACGAACCTTTTTTATAACCATAACTTCCTTCAAAGCATGCGCCGTCACCCTGATTGTAAAAACCTGAAAAATATATTTTATCAATATCAATTCCCATAATAGCGCCTACTGCTTTAGCGTCGTCTATAGTGCATTCAAAATCACTTACTGTATTTAAAAATCCCCTATGGTTATCAATTGCAACTTGTTGCGCGTCATCAGCTAATTCATTAAAACTATAAATTTTTATTTGTTCGGTTCTCATGATGTTTTTATCCTATGGTTTAAATGGTAGTTAGAAAAATGTCGTGGCCGTTTGCTTTTATGTATAGACTGCCAGCATTAGAAAATATACAACAATAAACACGTTTTAATCTATTGTTATGTTTTACCATATGGCAAGTTGGTATTTTTTTTTCCGTATCCTGTAGCGGTATAAGTTAGGCCGCGTAATTGCCACCACAACGGATTATTAAAAGTTTCTAATGGTGTAACGTTATAATCAGGGAAGTTTCCCTGTATAGCTAATTGTACATCTGATTTTTCCATCATATTTTCCTATGTAGTTAGTTAGTAATTTTTATTTAAAATCAGGGTGTATTATTGCATCAGGTTTAAATGCAACCAACTGCATTTTATTTAAATTGTATTTTTCACCATTGCCTAAAATAAACCATGCTTCTATAAATCCGTTTTCCTGTTTAGGTAGTGGTAGCATTTTTTGTATGCCTGAAAAAATAACACGCCCATGTATAAATGCATCGGGCACAATTGATTGTATTGCCAAACTAATATCTAACTGTTTTAAAAGTTCATTAGATTTTTTTTTGCTTTTCTGATATCTGATTGTTGATACCTTTTATTTTATTCATTGCTTTTGAATCAACACGGTTATGATTATTTAAAACGTTTTCTATTTTTAACATGATGTTTTTATCCTATGTTTGCAGTTAGTACACAATAACCGGCTAAACATTTTTAACCGGTTATAATTTAATAACTACGCAAGTTTTAATTGTTTGGCAATCAGTAACAGTTCATTGTATTTAATATTATGGCAACCTACTTTTATATTACCGTTTTTATCAATTCCGTTTAGCGAATAATGCCCTACGCGAAAACTATCAGAAAACGAAACTTTATTTTTTATGCAGTGTTGAATATAACGCCATAATTTAGGCGCGAACGATAGCGGAATATTTGCGCCTTGACTTGTTTCTATTGTTTCGTTTTCTTTATTGATTCGCAACATGCACGGCAATTGATACAGTGAACTATAAACCCGTTCACCATTGCGCCACTTTTCAATATTTTCAGATTGTTCTATTAACAATTGTTTGGCTTTTATTTTAGCCTGTTTAGCGCGTTCTATTTTTTCCTGTTTTAAAGTTTCCTTTATACTATCCATATCCAATTGACCAACATCTATTTTGACGATATCAAGGTCAAAATATTCTGCATAATCGTTTGCTTCATTTGCTAACCTTTCGGCACTTTCTAAAAGCCAGCTTTTATTTGAACGTGCGCGAACTGCTTTTTTTATCGTATCAATAAAACGTTCGTTGTAATCAGAAAAATTATTCTCATGCTGTTTTTTATTGCATGCCATAACATCTACGACATTAAAAATAGTTTTATGTGATATGGCGCTGTTAACAAGTGATATATGTTTTCCTGTAGTATTGCTATAACTACCGGTAGTCATTAAAACAATATTGTTTAAGTGTCTAGCAATGGGAAAATGCGAACCGTAGGAAAATATAATATCCCCGTTATAATAAAATGAACCGTTCGCATTGCTTAAACTTTCCTGATTTTGGTTAGCCCAATAATGCGCTACGTCTGAATTGTTGCCTTTCGTTTTCATAATGTTTTTATCCTATGTTATTAGTTAATTAAAAATTAATTGTTTAAAATAAATCCTTTTTGCGTGCCACTGTTTTAGCGTTTATATGGTTTATATCATTCATACAGCCATAGTCGTCTACACAATAAAGAAAATCACCATTTTCTAAATATAACGTGTATGAAGGATTGCCATAGAAGTTAACCCAACAATAGGCGCTTGTAACATCCGTACTATCAAGTTCTATGTGTTTAGGTTTACCCGCCATGCTTTGCGTATTTAAATATGCGTATCTTTTTATTTTCATTGTTATGCACTCCTTAAAAGGTGAGTAAATAAAACGATTAATTCCGCGCATATAGTGAGTGCGAATATTGTTGATATAGTCATATGCTTTTTCCTATGTAGTTAATTAAATGTAACTGTATGAATTATGCCATAAAATGGGATAAATGCAAGGGCTACCTGTATATTAATGCGTTTATATTCGGCCTCCTGTATTGCCGTGTATGCCATTCTATGGGATAACTAATATCAGTGTATACTATTCAGTAAAGTCCCCGTGTGCATTGATCCTGGCCCTCCCAGGCACATACCCCTTCAGCGTACACGTATACGCGTGTGCTTGCTTATCATCCCATATCATCCCACTGTTATTAGAATGCTTTGATAGTTGCTTATACGTCAACCTGTGCAGTCTGGGGTGCTCAAAATCGATGTAAACTCCCTGCATACCTTTCTATAGCTGCGTTTCAAGCTATGCAAAATATTTGCATAAAATAGCCATATGCCGGCAATATGCAGAATATACGCATATATGAATAAACCTATATAAATCAGTCACTTACACCAGGCATAGGGTGCCATAGTGGCATAAGTCATTGATAATTCACGTAACTCATTGATAGTTGATTAACTGGCTAATGTCAATAGAATCAACGGGTTACAGCAACTATCTCGACGGCGGGGGGCATCGCGCTCTAAGTGCTTGATTATTAATTTACCGCGGGGTTCTCGCTTTTCAATGACAATGTGGATTCTAGGATTTCAATGATTATCCGGTTATAGATTTGCATAACGAATCACTTATGGTTATTATCCCCACAAATAGTGTTATGCCTTAAAATATAATGACCGAAAAAAATGCAATAGAAACAAGACTTAAGCCACCGACTGAATTGAAAAGCGTAACCGAGAAGAAGGTTTTCAATGAAATAGTTGGCGCGTATTCAGGCGATTTCTTCAATATTGGCGATATGCCGCTGCTTATCAATTATGTTCGAATAAAGATGAGCGCCGACCGGCTTTACAAGGAGGTGCACAAAACTGGTGAGGTTGTGTACGATAAAAATGGCAACCAGGTCCCATCCCCATTTTTCAAGGCATACAACACTGCGTGCGGTACGATGGCAACGTTGTCCCAGAAACTCCGGTTAGCACCCAGTGCCAGGATGCGACAAGAAGCACCAGGCTCATCTGCAAAGAAATCTACATCCAATCGTGATTATCGACCTGCGAGTAATTGGCGTGACCACCAAAACCAGTAATCACAATATGATTACTGATGCCCATCTCTACCGTGAGCATTATGATATTCAGGAACGCGAACGCGATCTTATAAAGAAACGCTGGTCAGAATTGCCGGTTGACCAGAAAGCTGTATTGACAGTTGGTGAAGCTGCCGAGTATCTTGGGGTCACGACGATGTGCATGCAACGGTGGCATAAGCGTGGTGTACTTACTGCCATCGTGAATGATTCGAATGGCTACAAGTCATATCTCATCGGGCACCTATGGGTGTTTAAAGTTTTGTTGTTGGAGAATGAAAGTGGCAGTTAAAAAATCACCACCAAAAAAGAAGACTGTAAAAAAGAAAAAAGCGTCAGTAACAAAATTACCTGTTAAAAAGAAAGCGGCCAGCCGAAAACGGAAGTCCCCCCTGGTACGACAACTTTCGCCAATCGTTACAGATATTATTGACTTTGCAGAAACGCATGTCGTTCCCGAAGGCCACATGGTCGGTCAGAAAATTGTTTTAATGGATTGGCAAGTTGATTGGATTATAAAGACCTTTCAACCGTTCATCCGTGTATCGTTGTTATCAATTGCTCGTCGTGGTGGTAAGACCGCCCTCATTGCAGTCATTGTGGCAGCAGGTCTATACGGACCTTTAGAGATTCCGAACTCGCTGTTATTGTCGTCGTCACGATCTCGTGACCAGGCCGCGATTGTGTATAAATACATTTTCAACATGGCCAGGCTGTCCGGGTTCGATAATCAGTTAATTTTTAGAGATTCCAAAAAAGAAATAATTTGCCCACGAAACGGTGTCGAGTACAAAGCTGTATCTGCAGATGCTAAAACTCAACACGGTAAATCTGCTGTCATCCTGGTAACCGACGAACTCGGCCAGGTTCGTGGACCGACAGATGATTTGTTCGATACGCTCGAATCTGGCCAGGGTTCATACACGAATGCCAAACATTTAATTATTTCAACTCGTGCGCCAAATGATAATGACCTGTTCAATATTCTTATTGATGACGCGCTGTCTGGCGAAGACCCAACAACAATCGCCACCGTTTACGAAGCTGACGAAGATTGCGACCTCCTTGACGAAGCACAATGGTTGAAAGCGAACCCATCACTTCCTTATGGCGTTCGTAATCTCGAAGACCTTCGTAGATTGGCTCGACAGGCATCTCGTATACCAAGTAAAGAATCGTCTTTCAGAAACTTAATTCTCAATCAGAAAGTTGACCCGGCATCTGCGTTTATTACTGCCGGAGTTTGGAAGAAAGGTGACCGTGAAATAAATGAAGAACTGTTCACTAATCCAAATATTTATGTTTATGGGGGCCTGGATCTTTCTGCACGTCGAGATATCACATCACTGGTATTATCAGCAGAAGACCCCGAGTCAGGTGAGGTACATGTTAAGTGCTACGCCTGGACACCGTCCGAAGGATTGAAAGAACGTGCAAAAACCGACAGAGTTCCGTATGACGTATGGGCTAAAAAAGGATACCTTAAACCAGTGCCCGGGAACGCAATTCACTATGACCATGTTGCAATGGACATCGCTGAAATTTGTGCAGAGTACGAGGTCATGGAAGTGAACTTTGACCGGTGGCGCATCGAGCAACTTACGCACGAGTTGGATAAAATTGGTGCGTATATAAATCTCATACCCCATGGTCAAGGTTACAAAGATATGAACGGCGCTGTTGATGAAACAGAATCGTTGCTTGTTGATGAAATGCTCGTTCATGGCGGCAATCCGATATTAACCAACCATATTTCAAATGTAGTCATCACAACTGACCCGACAAATGCTCGTAAAATGGATAAATCAAAATCAGTAAATAAGATCGATGCCGCTGTTGCAATGGCGATGTCAATCTCCGGTGTCAAGAAAACGAAAGGCGATGAAGGTGGTGGCGGTGGACTTTATGGTTCAGACGAGTCTGCGAAACACGCGGTGATATGATGGAATTTGACACTGAAGAAGATGACCGGTTGGCAAACGAACTCGTCGATAAAATTATTGATATTGCTACCGACTACACCATTGACCAGGTATCATCTGCTGCGTTTAGTATTGCCCTATCTGCGATTAACGAAAATACCGTTATTGCTGAACGCCAACATGTCCTATCTTATATGATGACGACAATCCGTGACGAATATGAAAAAACGGTTGCTATGGTGCGGAGAGAATCGGACGCAAATCTTCATTAAAATAAGTTTGCAATTATCTCATAACGTGGTATTGTGTAATCCCCGTTGAGGGAAACGTGAATAATTAATAATCAAATGAGGAAACTATATGATGAAACGACAATGGCTATCGTCTATGCTGTTCGCCGCTGTGATGATGGTGTCTTCTGTAGCATTTGCCAGCCCGTTCATGGATACCGGTGTTCTTAACGCCGACCCAGTTTACGCGCCGACAGCTTTACTTGCTGCAGACTCGCCAACGACCCCGGCAATGAAACCAAACAACGATGGTTTCGAGCAAACGTTAAGTGTAACTTACTTCAAATTACCTACTGTTTATCGAATGCCGAAAACCCTGGTAGCATGCGGTGTTGCGTCTGAATTAGACGAAACCCCAATGAAGATACCGATTTTGCTGTAAGACCCAAGTAAAGACTCCAAAAAGCCACTCCCCAATGAGTGGCTTTTTTTTATCTTAAGTTGCACAATTGCCAGTTCCTATGCTACTCTCCGACCATATTAGACCTCAAAACAAAAAGTCGGAGCAAATTATGGACCGTAAACCGGATGCCACCCACCTTGTTAAAGTCGGTCACCAAGACCCCGACGACCCTCTAAAATTCATCTTAAGCACTGACGTTGTTGACCGAATGGGCGATATCGTTGAGCAAAATTGGCAACTTAAAGACTTCAAAAAGAACCCAATTGCCCTATTCATGCATGACCACAAATCACCAATCGGTGTTTGGAAAAACGTTAAAGTTGAATCCGGTAAACTTGTTGGCACATTACAGTTAGCTGCTGAAGGTACGTCTGATTTAATTGACACAATTCGTTCGCTTATCGCACAACGAATTCTTAAGGCAGTATCAGTCGGATTCTCTGTTGGTGGCTACGAAGTTCGATACGATGAAAACGGTAACTATCAAGGTTACACGTTGCAAAACCCAGATTTAAATGAAGCCAGTATTGTCAGTGTCCCTGCCAACCAGGAAGCATTGCAAACTGCGAAGTCATTCAACCTTTCAGACACTGACATAAAATCCTTGTTCGTTCATACTCCTGGAGATAAAACGGTCGAGACAGACCCACTCCAGGCTCAGAAAAACAAGATGTCATTGTTGAAACTTGGTGCGAGATAGCACGTAATAAAACTATAACTATAACTCTAACTATTTCGAGGAATCCATAATGGATATCACTAAGAAAATTAAATTGAAACGCGATGAACGTGTAACCCACGTCACCGCAATGGAAACTCTGATGAAAACCGCCGAAGATGCAGAACGCGGTTTTTCTGATGAAGAACAAACTGACTTTGATGAAAACGAATCGATGATTAAAACAATCGATATCGAGATCGGTAATCTTGAGCGCATGGAACTGGCTGTTGGTAAAACAAAAGCAAAACCTGCTGAAGAACTGGGAGACGATGGCCAGCCAAAGCATGCTCCTGCTACCGCCAAATCAAATCATAATCCTAAACTGTTCCTGGCCCGTCAGGCGCATGCCCTGTTTATGACAGGTGGTTCTCGTGTTGATGCTGCTGATTACTGTAAAAATGTAATGGGCGACGACGAGATGTCTGCAATCCTTCGTGTGCCTTCTAAGGTAATTGAACGTGCTACTGTTGCGCCTGGTCAAGCTGGTGTTACTGGTTGGGCTGCGGAACTGACAACCATTCAGCAAGCAAATAGTGCATTCATTGAAATGTTACGCGCAGCTTCAATCGTCGCTCGTTTCCCAGGCCGTCAGATGGAATTCGCTGGTGATTCCAGCATTAAGATTCCACGTAAAACTGGTGGCGCTAAAGGCGCGTTCATTGGTGAGAACAAAGGTATCCCAGTTGGTGCCCTGTCTTTCGATGACTTGACTCTGACCCCTAAAAAGGCAGCAATCATCGTACCTGCTACCAACGAGTTGCTTGCGAAGTCTTCACCATCTGCCCTTCAGTTGATCCAGGACGACATCATCGAAGGCACTGGTGAAACAATCGACCTGTTGTTCGTATCAGCTACTGCTGGAACTGCAGTTGCCCCTGCCGGTCTGTTGAATGGCGCGGCTACTTCTGCGTCTGCTGGTGCTACACTGGCCAACATTGACACCGACCTTAAGACCATGACAAATGCGCTTATCTCGGCCAATGTACCGATGACAACTCCTGTTTGGATTATGAATCCAACTCGCTTTAACTCGCTGTCCCATCTGCGTGATGGTTCAGGTGCCAAGGCGTTCCCAGAAGTTGCAAACGGTATGCTTGGTTCTTACCCAGTACTGTTGTCAACCAATGTTACTGATTCAGAAGTGATCCTTACAGACGCTTCCCAGGTAATCATTGCATCTGACTACGGCCCTATCCTGTCTATCAGTGAAGACGCTACCCTGGTTATGGATGACACTGTTCCAGCACCAGGTATCGGTGCTGAAGTTGATGCGGCTATCGCCGGTGCCGGTGCTGCACCAGCAGCAGATCGTATCTCTTCAATGTATCAGCAAGACGCTGTTGCGATTCGCCTCAAAATGGGAATCGATTGGGGTCACCGTCACATCGCAGGTACTTACCTGTTAACTGGCGTAGCTTGGTAATCGAGTTACTGTGATATAGTAGCCACCGCCTCAATACCGAGGTGGTGGTTTCTTTACATTTCGGGAGACAATAATGGGAATTCCAGTAAAATTAAAAGTTGATGGCTTCACACATCTCGGTGAAACGTTCGACAAAGGTGATGTATTTGATGCGCCTCACGAAGCGTTTGCAAGTTTCTTGTGTGACCAGGAAAACCAGGCAACCCGTGTTAATGAATCTAAACTTGAACCTGCGAAGGTTGGTACTATGAAACGTGTTACGAAAGGTGGTAGTTATACCACGAAGGTAATGGGTCCTGATGATTCTTCTGGCGGAAAGCCTGTAAAAACAAAAACAGGCAAAGGCAAAGGTGATTCAAAGTCTAACGTAAAGGCTAAGTCAAATGAATCTGCTTCCAAGGATACTTAATCCGACAAAGTGGTTCGGCAAACAAAATGTAGGTAAAAGCTGGTTAAGTTTCAGTTCATCATCTGCAGGTTGGCGAAATAATCCACAATGGTTTCAAATGGGTGATGGTCCACCCTCTTCGAATGATGCTATGCAGGTATCTACTGTTTATGCATGTGTAAAATTAATATCTGAAGAAATGGCCCGACTCAACATCGATCACCTAAAAGAAGGTGAAAACGGTGGAACTGAGAAGGACACCGGTTCGACTGCGTTCAATGTAATGCGCAAACCAAACCGGTATCAATCACGGAGTGATTTTATTCTATATATGGTTATGCAGTTGTTACTAACCGGTAACTGTTACGCCGTTGCCACACGAGATCGTCGTGGGGCAATTAATTCTTTACATCCGTTGCCTGGTAGAAGCTGTACCCCGCATGTAGTTACTGAAACCGGCGAAGTGTTTTATCACTTCACGGCATTTGATTTGAGTAAATCAGAAATTGGTGACGGGACAATGGTTCCACAACGTGATGTTCTTCATATTCGATTGTTTACACCACACCACCCATTAATCGGCCAAAGCCCTCTTGTGGCTGCTGTACTTGCTATGATTACACAGCAATCGATTAAAACAAATTCTAATGAGTTTTTCAGTAATATGAGCAAACCTGCCGGTTTGTTAACTACACCGAAGGCATTGCCTGTCGAGGCAGCAAAACGTATTAAGGTGGCATGGGAGGATGCTCAGAATGGTAAAACTCCTATACTTGATAATGAGATTACCTATCAAGCATTCACAATGTCTGCTGTCGAAGCAGACATGGTCGCCCAATTTAATTTGTCCGTTAAGGAAATAGCATCTGTGTTTCGCGTACCTCTGTTTTTCTTGGGTGAAGAGGGCACGATGAAATTTAATTCAGTGGACGACTTACAACGATGGTTTACCAGGTCAACATTGGGTTTTTATCTTGAGCATTTTGAAAACTCGTTGGATAAATTTTTCGATATACCCGTCAAGGAAAATATGCGATTCGATCTTGAGAGCGGTATGATGAGAGCAGACCTGAAGAGTCGTATGGCAGCATTAAGCAAAGGTGTCACCGGCGCAGTCTTTACGCCAAACGAGGCTCGCGCAAAAGAAAATTTAGAGCCTGTTGACGGTGGTGACCAAGTTTATCTGCAACGGCAGAACTGGCCATTGGGAATGCTTGGGCAAGATATTAAGTCTGATATTGATCCTGGATCTACTGACCAAGGATCTGACGATAATGAAGATACGGATGAAGAAAAGGCTATTGCTGAGATGACCCGTTATGTTGCAGAAAAAACACATGAGGCGAAAGTTGCGTGAAAGATAAATATAACAAAGCATTGCTCGATCTTGTTGTAAAGACTGCCAATGACTTAGGCAAACATCATGCTGACACAACACTTGGACTGGTTTCCGATGAAATGGATTCCCGGTTTATTGCGCATGGCAAAAATGTTGATGATGTCGTCGAATTAGTAGCTGACATAGATAAAAATCAGAATGAGTTTGAACTTGAAATAAAAGAAGTACTACTACAATTATCTGGCATAGAGCAATCCTGTAAAGACTTCACCCTATCTGTTGCATCTGAAGCAAGCGAAAGTTTTGATAATGTTCGCGTTGATATCGACGGGTTAAACGATGCGCTAGTCGAACTATCATTGATTGTTGATTCGAATGAGAATATAAACGCACTCGCTTCCGGGTTGAAAGAGTTAACTGAGAAACGTGATAAAACTGACGTTTTAAATAGTGATACTTTTGAGAAAGTCGCCACTGACCTGGTAAAACTTCACGAATCTATTTGTCATATTGCAGACGATGTCGCCGGGAATGACGAGGCGCTAATTGAGCGTATAGGCAATGTAGATAAGACACTAACTTCGGCGATAGATTCGTTCGACGTGGCCATCTCAAGTGTTAAATCTGAAAGTGACAAATCTATTCAGAATATTCTGCAGGACATGGTTTCGGCCAATGAGAAACTTTCAAACTTAAAATCAAACATTGCTGTTTGCGGTGAAGACATCTCAACGCTAAGTAACGAAACCAATGTCAAACTTGATATTCTCAGAGATAATGATGTTGAAATAAAGGAATCAATATCCGGCATTGAAAATTCCATAAGCGCATCGTCTGATATTATTACTGGGCTATCTGAAAGCATTGCCAAATCGAATTCGGACATCGTAAAATGCGATAAAAAATTAGAGGATCTTTCTTCTGATTTTGATACTGCAAATGCCAACGCCAATGAACTTGTAAATGAAATAACAAAATCTTTAGAAGCATATTCTGATGATTTAACAAACCTTGCCGAATCAAATTCAGCAATGCTTAAGGACATTGACGATATAACAACTGCGTTGTCTGAACAATTTTCAGAACTAAAAAACGAAAGTTTCTTATCGTCCGATAAAATCGATACTAAATTTGCTGAGATTAAACTTTCCCTTGTCGAAAGTGACATTACGCGCACTGAGTCATTAAAAGATATCGTGCAAAAACATGCGACTGATATCCAGAAGGAACTTGATGATAATTTTAAAGAATATCGTCGTAATATCGGTAACCAGGTAGAAGCAAGTAACAAACTCGTTGTCGATAATGTTGATAAGATGCTGTCTGCAGATAAGCAGATGCTCAATCGTGCGAAGCAGTGGGAGTCTGGTGTCGAGTATGGGCAAAGCGTTATTGTCCGAAACTTAGCAGGTATATGGCAGTCACGGTGCCCTACTACCGATGAGCCGACTGCAGATTCAAACGATTGGTACTGCATATCATCTGGCATTCACAAAGCAACCACGCTTAAGGATCACCTAAACGGCGTAGAAACCATTATCGGGATACACGACTCACTTGGTAACATTCATGAGTTAACCATCCCTGTGGCCACTATCCGGTATCTGAAGGGCGTTTATCAAGAGTTCGTTGAGTACGACCATCTTGATTCAATAATGAAGGATGGCTGTCGTTGGGTTGCTACCAAAGATAATCCACAAGGTGAACCTGGATCAGATGATGCCGATTGGCAAGTTCTGACAATGCGTGGCCCAAAAGGAATGAAAGGTGCCACTGGTGAACGTGGTCCAAAAGGAAAGATTGGCGATAAGGGTGCCACCGGCGATAAAGGTGACACCGGCGCGACCCCTGAGATGTCTACCATCATAAAGGCGCTGGTTGATTTTGAGAGTCCTGATGGCAGTCAAGCCATTCGTCGCGCTCGCGGTCACTGGAAACTCGGTAATAAATACCAGCCTGGTGATGTTGCGAATGTTGGCCGCGGTTTATTCTTGGCATTACGCAACAATGATGGTACAGAAACACCCGGTTCGTCTACCGAAGATTGGTTATTGTTAATTGAGGCATCTGCCGGTGGAAGTCCAGGGGCACTCGGTACAATCGACAAACTGTACATGACAGAAAGCCCGTTATTAGAACCACCTGTACCCGGTGTGCTTGAGCATAATGATGGCCATTTATATTTTACAGATGGGCAGCGAGTGGCACTTGTTGGCAGTGACGGTATAAAAATAGACACTTCCACAGTTGTGAATACTGTAGTTGAAACTACTATATATTCTAATTTGTTTGCTGCAAATTCTTTACATTCTGACATGCGAGTATTGGCTTCGATTTCCGGTGCGTTTTCCACAGACTCTGCTTCGGAATCGTTAACTCTGCAATTTAAGTTAAACGGTGTTGCTGTTCATACGATAATAGTGACACCAGCCAACGGCACTGATATTGCATGGCGAGCAATTCATGAAGGTACGATACGAATCGCAGGTGCTTCTGGGAAGTACATTGATTTTTCAGAATTTTCAGAAAGCGGTGTGATGCCTATATTTTCGGCTAGTCCAACGCTATTTGATATCGACACTACCCAGACAACATTGTATGAAATAACGGCTACGTGGGGAGCCGCAAAAGCAGGTAATTCATTTACTTGTACTCAGGGTGATTTAACTTACAAACATTAATATAATTGTAGGCAATTATAAATACGAGGATTTAATTATGACATTTCGAGCAATAGCCGGTAGCAATAAATATTTTGCTGAAGAATCCGATAGACCGTTGCCTACAGACGCTGATGCGAATGATATTCAAGATGGCGCACAGGTGACATTCACAGATAGTAAAATTGTTGAACTTTTTGATGCTAAGAATGCAGTTTGGATTAATCATCCAGGCGATGCTGTATCGAATATACATTTCGCCCAAAGCAGTTACTCCAACCCAACCATGCCGACATCTACAACAGTGGCTTCTGAAAATACCCCAACTGGCGCAACACAAATGGAATTGGGCAACTTTAGCACGACACCTGGGGAATGGATTGCTTATGCGTTCGGGATAGATGCGGCTGATGCTGAAAACAATTTGTTAACTGGTGGCAGTGTATTATTTGCAACCGGGGATAAGTTGGCATCACCTATTTCGATTCCGTTAGCTGCCCGTGACAATGGTGGGTTTGCTTTTAAATCAGCCACCGGTACGCCTAACATGTACCGAGCATATGGTTCTTGATAATGAGTGATTTGTTGCAAGAAAATACTGAATTGAAAAGGCAGTTGCTATCAACTTCAATAAAATTGGCAATATCAAATCAGCAAATACAGACGATTATATGCAACCATGAAAATGCGATGAAAGAACTGATGGCAAGAATCCCAAAACAAAGTCAAATTATAGAATGGATGCGTAAAGAAAACAGTAGTGAACGAGAACAGCTTCAAGATTTACGCGAATCTACTCGCGTTGAACTGAAAAAATTTAACGAGGTCATGAGCGATGCCTAATATTTATATATCTGAAATTGGTGATGATGTAACCGGTGACGGTTCAGCGCTATTGCCTTATAAAACATTTGGCAAAGCTAAGTCAGTTGCGATTAATGGGGATGATATTATCGCTTCTGATGGTGCTTATAATGAAGCAACATTTTTAAGTATTTCAGGAAAAACAGATCTTACTTTTAGATCGGAAAATAAATGGGGTGCTGTTTTCACAGGAACACCAGGTCAATCCCGTTGCTTTCACATTGACGATACTTCCCCACGAACAACGATAAAGGATATTCTTTTCGATGGGGACAACGCCTGTGGTGGCTTTTTGACAGTTGATTCAGGTGCACCGGTTCGCGACATAGTGTGCACTGGAAATAAAACAAAAGGTTTTACTGGAATCCACATAACTACTGGTTTAAGAGGCGTTGAATTAACTATTGACGGTGGATGGGTTGCGGAGCAGGACGGAGTTTCGCAAAGCGTACTCGATTATGCGAATGCCTATGTTACAAATGGCAGTGTGTCTATTTCAGACGGAGCAATACAAAGGATAAACATAACAGGGCAAAGTAGGTCATGTATTAGTGTGGCACCATCAGTTGCTGGTACAGAATTCACAGCGCACGATATAGTATTGAATATGCATTATGCTGCTGGGCATTCAGGTGGTAATGGTATTTTTGGAAGAGCATTAAAATCTGCAGACGTTTACGATGTTTCCATAACCGGTACGACTAACAGCGATTTTATTGGTGTAACAGCATTAACAATACAAAATGACAATGGTGGAATTATTACGTCTGATTTTATTCATGTGCATGATTGCAATGTTTATTATGCTGATTTAGAAACAGATGCTAAAGGAATTGAGATAGGGAATGACGCGAACATTACAGAAACAATTCAAAGTGCGAAAGTATGGAATAATGTTATACAGGGGACAAATCACAGCATGTTGTTTGGGAGCATTATCGGCGGGAAGGGTTGGGGTAATTACAGTAAAAATTCAGTTATTGGCGCTTTAAATAAACACACAACGGATTGTGAGTGGTCAGGAAATGTCATAACCGAAGCAACCGGTCAATTTATGAGAAGCAAAGCCGATGCTAATGGTTCTTTTTGCAACAACACATGCATAGATACATTGAATGGAACAGGTGTATTTATGTACGCAAATTCTGACGATTCTGTTAATTCAAATACTATGTTTAAAAATAATAATTGTTATCATAATATAGCAAGAACTCAGCCTGACATGGTTGTTAACGATACAAGCACGGCAGACGTTGATAATAATAATATATTCGGAACTGCCGCAAAAAATGCAACTGTTATTTATTATCCTCTGGCCGCCTCTTACGCATCCTGGTCTTTGGCCGAAGCTGCGGAAGCAACTATCAATAATATTACAGAAGTCGATCCTCTATTTACTGATTTGGCTAATTTAGATTTATCGTTACAAGTAGGTTCACCATTGGTTTCATCTGGTATTAAATGGTGGACTGGTGCTAACCCAATCGGGGCAGACGGTGAACCGTTCTCTGATTTTGATATTGATATCGGTGCTATTCAGTCAAAGCATAGTCCCTTTCATCCAGTTAATTTATAGGTTTTAATTATGCCAAATATTTTTGTAGACGGGTCTTTGATTAACAATATTATAGATGGAAGTTATTCAATTTTAAACCGAGACAATTCAGGTTCAGATGGCAATGCTTATAAGACACTAAACGAAGCTATTGTAGGAGCGTTGGCCGATGATGTCCTCCTTATGAGAGAGGGCGACATACCCGCAGATGTTAGTGCGGCAGCAACCTTAAACAAAGCTATTGATTTATTACGATACAACGATGAGGAAGCCTGGATTGTTGCGAATGACAATCAGCATGGGCTTTACATGACTTCTTCAATGTCAGGTAAGCGCATGGATGTTAAGTTGAAGAATGGTGGGGCACTAAACAAACGCGCTATTTATTTTAATGGCGCAACCAATATGACCTGTGGGACATTGGAAGTAAAAAATTACACCGGTACATCAATATATCTAACAGGAACAGCAACCGGGAATACGGCAAAGGAAGTTATTATTAATGATACACCTGCCATTGACGCTACCATTAATGGGCTGTTTTTAAATGGCGGGGAAATTACGATCGATGTGTTTGAGGCTAACAATGTACATGGGGACTCAATAAAAACAAATACTGCTTCTGATATTTGTGAAGTTGGTCAATGCTCGATAATAGGCGGAACAAATGACCAAACTCCAGGGGCAAGGGGTGCTGTAACGTGCACGAATGGCAGTATAGAAATCCACAACATACTTATTGCCAATATAGGTGTTGCGTCATTGTCAACATACGCAGTAGTCCACACGGCCGGTACGCTCACACTACATGAAGGTGTTATTAATGGAAATGTGCATCGCCCATGGGACTATTTGACATCTGGAACAATTGGCATGGGGAACGTTCAAACTAACAAATATATCGAATTCGAAAATGACAACTCTCATCTGGCGTGTGCTTCATTTTATGCAGTTGACTCAAATATATTTGACCCTATTTATCCTGTTGCTCCATACAATACGGCGGCTGAATATATAACGAATGCTTTTAATTTGGCAAACGCCAAATGCACGTTTCTCCCAGACGATCAGCGTACATGGGACGCGGCTTTTAAAACTCAGTATATAAAGCATGTTGTGAATAATGGCATGGAGTTGGGATGTGAAGGTGAATCAAGTTCGCCAATGAACGAACCCAACCCTATAAATGTTGCATATTCAGGAGCAGACACCAATGTAACACTTACAATAACGGGCGCTGGTTCTTTGCTTGTTATATCTGGTGATGCTGGCGATGTTATAAGTTGTGACCTAACGCCGAATAGTTCTTTATCCGGTGTTGATTACGCAACCCCTTATATAAACAAACCAACAACCGGGTTAATAACAATACTGAACAATCATGTAGACATCGCATGCGTTCTAAACGGTGACCCTGCATCATGGGATGACACAGATTCTGAAATTTTTGAAGACGGAGTGTACAGTCTTAGCACGGGCGCAAAAGATATTGCAATGAATCGTGAGCGATACTTTATTGTTGATATCGACGAGACACAAGACCAAACAGAATTGTTATCTGGGGCAAAGCCAGTGTCGTATTTCCAAGCTTTGTATACCGGTGGGGAGGCTGACGTTGCGGAAAGATTAGCCCAACGTAAATTTGTTTGCGCTATTGGCGGTGACGCAACTGGAAATGCCGCACCGTTGAACATAATTGCCGGTACAACCTTGAATAAATATAATTTAACTGGCAATGTACAGTTGTCGTACTGGCAAGGTCCAGGTTATATAAAAGCTACCAATGGCGAAGAAAGAATCCGAGGGTTTATTGATGTATGGGTTTCAATGGCAAAACGGTACGGTGTTTGGGGATGTTTCCTCGTTCACCATGCTGGTATCGGTTCTTCATTGGACGTTGACGAATTCGATTGGGCTATTAGCCAGTTGCGGTTACGCGGGGTGCCTGTTAATTCATTGGCAGAAGCATCTGCTTTTTACGAAGACTACACAAACGGTCAAGTTATATCTGATTCTGATAATTTTTCGTACGCCCAGGCGCAAGGTGAAAATTCCTCGGCCGTTGGGGTCGGTGGCAAGTGGTGGACAGGCACAAATCCATCTGGCCTAAATGGCGAACCATTTTCAGAGTTTGATACTGACTGCGGCTCATCCCAATCTACCCACGGTCCGTTTCATCCTTTGAATTTGAAGTAAGTTTTATTGATTTTGGAGATTGTCTTGAATGTCGTTATTGGAAGCTGTGAACGAATACCCATTGGCGGGACTTATTGTGCTGGCCGCATTGCTACTGGTGCAACAAATTTTAGCAAAATGGAAGGGTGGGAGTGATGCATCACGAAATGAACGCGAATCCCTTAAACTCGCAAAGCAAATCTCCGAAACGGTCAACAGCTATAAGGCAGAGACTCAGTTGGCTCTTTCATCTATTAAAGAGCACATGGTCAAGAATGACATCGGACACGTATCAGCCAGACTCGATGATGCAGTACGGATGTTGGCGACGATGGCTGACCATCAGGGTGAATGTCTCGGAACATTGGACAGAGTATCTGGTTTGGTTCGTAGTATTGCTGACGATCTTCAAAAAACTGATAGTCGAATAGTGCATGAGCAGATCCAGGGGAAGGTGCTTAGTGTTGAGGCACTAATCAAAGATGTTAAACGTATAGTACTTGATAAGTAGAGGTGAGAAATGAACAACCGATGGATTAATAAATTAATACTTGCAATATTTGTAGCAGTTGTACTGTTGTCTGGAAGTTCCGTAATAGCGAATGACCTGGGTGAAATTGACCCATCGTTGGGTGTTTTTACAAAAATAGCACTTACATGTAAGTACCCGATTAAACGTACAGATGGTACGTCATTGGCGATTAACGAAATTGCAAAAGTAAATTTCTATGTAGAGAAAAATGGGGTTGGCGGATATGTCCCTGCTGGTTCAAATGATGCTGAATGCAAACAGGTATACGATTTAACAATTATCGCTGATGGGTCATACGTGTATACAGTTACCGCAGTTGATACCGATGGACGAGAATCTGCACATTCTGCCGCGGTAGTGAGCATGGTGGTAAAGCGACTACCCCCAACACAAGCCCCGAAGAACCTAAACGGTTCTTTGAGTTAATTGTTGCATTAATATTTGGATTTTGGGGGAGGATAAAATCATGGTGGCAGAAACAATACAAAAGGTTGTTCCAAGTAAAGGCACTCGTTTAAAATGGTTGTTTGTTTTGACTGTGTTATCTACAGGGGCATGGTTATATTCATTCTTTGGCTATGCTGCTGAAGGACAGGCTGTCACGTTTGTAATGTGGGCTGACTTTGAGAAGTGGTTGTTCATGGCCTATGGGGCATCTGAATCTGCAGATAAATATTCGAATGCGGTGTTAAACAAGTGAATCCATTATCCATAATTAGACCAGCTATTTTCCTTCTCATCGGTATTGTTATCGGGGGACTTATCACGTACCAGTATCTCGATAAACAGGGGATGATTAACGAGATCCAGGTCCGTAAGGACGACAATAAAGAATCAAAAATTATTGAAAAAGAAACGGTCAAACAGAAAGCCGATACTACATTGAAAACAACAGTAGTTGGCCACACCGCGAAACCTGCTAAAAAATGCAAGGAACTTACAGATGAAGAAATTAACTCTATGTGCACTGGTCGCTACATGCCTTCTGACATCCTGCGGGATTTTCGGAAAAAAATCGACAGAGCGCGGAGAAGACTTAACTAGGTGTGAGTTCCCTGACCTGAAAGAAGGTCCGGTGACATGGGGTGAATTCACCCTATATGCTGAGAAACTCGTTATTGCACTCGGGGATTGCGGGGCACGAATTTTATATATCGATGATGACTAACTAATGTTATCATCTGGAAAACTACAGTAGGTAAAGCCGATGTCAACAATACAATGTTTCAATGAGTGGATAACACTGGCTGACGCGCATATTCTGCTTGGCACAACTTCCCCTACAGATGACGTATCTGTACAAGCCATGATTGATTCCGTTGATGCTACGCTTGTCAATTATCTTGGACGTAACTTGAAGCACTGTGAACATAAAGATATTACGTTTCGTCCAGAAGGTTCGTTTGTTAAGGTAAATAACTGGCCTATAATTTCAATAACATCGATCACAAGTGAGGGTTCTGCCATTGCAGAATCTGAGTTTGACATTTATGAAGACCTCGGAATTTTCTATTACAACGCTAATGGTCTTGCTTTCAATGGTTCACAGCCAAAGGATATAACGATTCAATATATATCGGGGTATGACCCGCTACCGCAAGAATTGCTCACAATATTTAATACTCTTTTGTCGGCTTTGTATGATGCAGGTGGAACATCGGCCTCGTCTACTGGTGAGATTAAGAAAGTCAGCTTGGTAGGCGTGGCTGCAGTTGAGTTCGATACCGGTGGTTCGTCTGTTGCTTACTCAGGCGTAGACCGGCAAGCAGGTGTCCCAGAATCATTGAAACCTTATGTTGGTACATTGGATAGATACCGTTCTGACTTGACCATGGGTATTATCTAATGGCTATAAATATTCAGATACCGACAGCCGCTATTAAAGACGCACTGCAGGAAGGTGTACGAGAGTTAATCAGCGAACTTGGCGAAACTATCACCTATACATTTAAGAGCGGTACACCGGCTGTGCAAATACGTGCAGTTCGTCAGAAGCTTCGTGAGGATGATTTGGTAGGTGATTTTGAACAAGGAGATTGCCGGTTCACTATTGATGCTACAACGCTCCCCCAGGCACCTGCGAAGTATGACGAGATTACAGCAGGTGACGGTCGTGTTTATATGCTTGTTGATTACATTGCTTGTGATGTAGGTGTGGACGATACAGTACTGGTATACAAACCAGTAGGTCGCGCCTAATGAGTAGTAAAATAGTACGTGACGCATTTGAAGCAGCTTTTGCTGTGTTGGTGCCAGGAATACCGTTGCATGATACTGACAACGAAGAACCTGAACGCGGCACATTGCCTGATGAATGGGCAACTACCGACTACGCATCGTATGGGGAAGCCCGTGCTTCGTTGGGTGCAATAGCATGTCGTCGGGAAACAGGTACGATTACTGTGGTAGTATTCGTCAAAGCCGGTACTGGGTCTGACCAGGCACTGACATTGGCTGAGACTATACGAACTGCATTTAGAGATTGGAAAGATACTACTGGTAAGATTTCAATAACAGAAGTTGTACCTAGTGAAACAGGGGACGCATCGGACGGACGTTGGTTCGCTGCTGCAGTCAATTTACATTATAATTTTGATAACTATATTTAAGAGGACACCATTATGGGTATATCTGCTGATGAAACGGGAATCTATATCGTAGAGGAAGTAACCTACGGTGTCGTTCCGGCCACACCTGAATTTTTAGAACTACCGATTGTTTCAGAATCGTTGGGCACGAATGCGAATACAACAACATCAAACACACTTAATCCAGATCGACAGCTTGTCGATAGCATATTAACTGGGTTGGACATTAGTGGCAGTTTTGAGGTAGAAGTTGCACGTACACCTGCCTTCGACGCATTGCTCGAATCAACAATGTCTGAGGCATGGGATAAAGTAACAGTGCCAGGTGATTGGACATTACCAGTTGGCTCTACCATGAAGTCATTCACCATTATGAAACGCTGGCCAGATCCTGCAGGTACGCCTGGGGTAGATTATCTGTACCACATTTATACCGGTTGCGTTGTTAATTCTGCAACACTGAATATGAATGCCGGTTCTGAAGTAACAGCTTCTATAGCAATCGTTGGTAAGGAAGCTGACGCTGATACGAGTACTGTCATCCCTGTCGGCGCAACCCTTACGTCACCAACTAAGTTCAACGTATTACGTGCACCGGAAGTACAGAACATTCTACTGGACAACGTTGCTAATACATTGGCGATTGCTATCGGCGGAAGCTGTGTCACGGATATCACGTTAACCTTGAATGCAAATGTCCGTGGTATTCAATGCCTCGGAACACTTGGTAATAAAGAAAGTGTTTTGGGTAGATTTGAAGCGACTGTCGGCATGACAATTTTCTTCAATTCGAATGACATTATGGAAGAATTCCTGACACAAGGTATTGTCGATATCGTATTTGAAATAGGCGATAGTGCGACTGACGATCATTACAAGGTGACCATACCAAAAGGCAAAATTTCATCAGAAGTTGTTGTCGCCGGTGGAACTGGTACTGATGTTATTAATGCAATCGTTGTTCAAGCATTGGTAGATAACACATTGACTCCCCCAACATCTGTAATACTGGATACGGTGGATTACGTTTAATATAACTGAGAAGAGGTAACAAAGAGATGGGCAAATTTAACAATATCAACGATCTGATTGCTGATGAAAAGGCGGAAGAGACGGGCATTGATTTAGCGTTCGGGAATGGACGCTTCATCACTGTATCTCGTTCCTGTGCTAACAACAAAAAATATAAAACAACAATGGCCCGTGTGTTTAAACCGCATACAATGACCACTGGTCTTATTACTGCGTCCGACGAAGAAGCTGTGGAATTACTGCAGGAAGTATATGCAGAAGCAATTGTTTTAGGATGGCGCGGATTTAAAGATAGTGACGATAAAGAGATAGCTTTCAATAAGGAAAACTGTATCGAATTATTCAGCGAAGCACCTGAAATATTTGATACAGTTCAAAGGGAAGCTGCGAAATTTACTAATTTCGCACGGAGGGATGAAGAGACGGCCGCAAAAAAATAGCAGACCATCTTATATGGATGCAAGAATGGGGTGAACATGCGCGAAAGCTAATGATCCAAAAGGTCGATATTTACGACAGATGCCCATCTCTTGATATTGTCCTGGTTGCTGTACTGGATTGCTACACGGATGTAGCAAGTAACCGAAATCAAGATGGTTTGATACCTTGGGATAAGGTTTATCTGTGGTGTGCTTGTCACGGTGTTGGGGACAGAGAGTTCTATTTGAATGTAATTAAGAAAATTGATACCAGGATTAAAGAATGGCAACGTGCGACATCAAACTCAGGAAGCACCCAACCAAAAAGGCAACAGCCTTAAGGTCACATTTATTATTAGATATGGAAGAAATTCTTATGCAGGATATCAGTGATGCTGTTCTGCAGGTTGCCGATTGTGAATTATCTCAACAGGAACGCACCGGTAATAAAGCCACTAATTTATTTTTAAACAATCGGCCAATCGGCCAATTTCCAATAAGACAATCCGGCCTTATTGGTCAGTTTGTATATCGAGCACGAATGTTGTTTGGGTCAACGACACAAATTGTCGATGCTGCCCTTGAAGCAATGCAACTGTTACGCACATTGACTCGAATAAAAACAGGGAAAGCTGTTCAGTCGTACGCAATCTATCTTGGCAATACTGCTAATACTTCAGATCCAGGCATGCTCACTGGGTATGGCATCAGTGGAATAATAGGTCTTCGGGAAATGGTTACTGAAAATTCAATGGTATCAATTATTGGCCCTAACGTAATATACGGTCGAAAATTGTACTGGAGTCCCGCAGGTAGTAAAACGATTGCGAAACGATTACCATCCGCTAGAGGACTCGGCGCGAAAGTCGTGTTGAATACAAGATCCGGCGGGTTTCGAGGAAGTGCTACAATACACCGGGATGTTAAGAAACGTATGGCGCGTAGTGTTAAATACAAATCAATATCATTCAGTGATCCTTTCTACGTGATGTCAGGGTTCAAGATAATCGGTGACAAACGTGTACCTGCTATAAGCATTATGTCTAAAGCATCTGGGAGACTTAATTAGTGGCCAATTCAAAAACCAGACGAATTATTGAAATTGATGTGACCACCAGTAAGGGGGCGCAGCAAGGGATACGTCAGATAAATTCCCAGCTTCGTAGCATGGAAGGTGCTGCCAAGAAAACTCAACGCGAAGTTAAGCGTATGAGTACCCAGTTCAATGTCATGACCGTTGCCGCCCAGGCATTTATTGCGCTTCGCCTGGTACAACACGTGACCGGTATGGCAGACAGTATGATATTACTTAGCGCCCGGGTAAACCTCGTTGCTGAGAGCACTGTCGGCACAACTAAAGCCATGGAAGACCTGTTTGCAGTGTCACTGCAAACCCGTTCCGCAATTGAAGCGTCTGCCGGTCTGTATGCTCGCCTTGGATTAGCGACTCAACAATTGGGAACATCGCACGAAGACCTGATAAAAGCTGTGCAGACGACAGCTAACTCACTCGTACTGTCTGGTGCAGGTGCACAGGAAGCCAAGGCATCGATGATTCAGTTATCTCAGGCATTCGCCAAAGGCAAGTTGGACGGTGACGAATTTAGGACCATGACAGAGAACAACGTGTTCATGTTTGACTTGTTGGCCCGTGGACTCGGTAAAACTCGCAAAGAGTTATACGCGATGTCAAAAGCCGGTGAATTGACCAGTGAAACAGTGCTATCTGTTCTGGTCGATAATGCAGAAGAGGTGCAGAAGAAAATGGACGCAATTCCATTAACTTTCGGTCATGTTGCCACCCAGGTTTCAAATGCTTTTGCAAAGATGGCACTCGATGCGCAAGGGTCAATAAAAGTGTTGACCGATGCTCTGACATCCGTGCCACCGTTCATATTGGGTATTAAAAATTCTGTTCAAGAACAGTTTGCGTTCCTAGCTGCCATAAACCAAGGGGATGTTAGCCCATGGAAATTGTTGACCGCTGACCAAGATGAAATATCTCGGATAATGTTTAACCTAAATCAGAAGTTCCGTGATGCCGCTGCTGGTGTTACTGAGTTCAGGACACAGTTGGAAGCGTTAGATGGTCCGACAGATAAACTGCGTGAGGCATTGCGCGGGTACGATTCTCACTTGCAAAGATTGGAGTCTATCCCAGTAAATGAACGTAGCGAGATTGTGTTCGCAGAGATCGATCGCTATAACTTATTAATTAAAAATAGTTCTGACAGGTTGCGCGAGTTACTGATTCTGCGCGGAAAGTTGCAACAGCAAATTAACCAAGGTTTGGGTGGTCCAACTGGGTTGGAAGGTAACGGGGAAGCCCCACCACCAGAACCTGTTGTGAAAGACGCTGAACGGATATACAGCGAATATGAAAAAACCGTATTGAAAGCTAATGAGGCATCCGAAATATTGCTGGATAGTTTTTCAGAATTGAATGCCCTGTATCAAGAGGGTGCAATCAACGGTGACGTTTACGCCAAGGAAAGTGAGAAACTTGAGAAAGCATTGCTCGGTACAGCAGACGCTGCTGATAAAGCCAGGGGGGCTTCATATGAATTGGGTGTTGCACTCGGTCAGACATTGTCGCAAGGTGTTAACGATATGGGTGACGCGTTGTTCGACTACATGATTGGTCTTGAAACTTCGTTCAAACAAACCATTGAAAATATAATAGAAGACATCGGCAGACTGATTGTTAAGATTACATTACTGAATGCACTGAAGTCTGGGTTGTCCGGCACATCTGCAGGATCTTTTTTATTCCCATCCGCAGACGGTAACGTATTCAGTCAAGGCAGTATTGTACCTTTCGCCACCGGTGGTGTTATTGATTCGCCTGTTCTATTCCCAATGGCGAACGGTACAGGCTTAATGGGGGAGGCTGGTCCTGAAGCAATTTTGCCATTGAAACGTGGCCCAGATGGTAAGCTTGGTGTCACTGCCGAAGGTGGCGGCGCGGCTAAAAATGTAACAGTTAGTATTGAGAATAAAGGTTCAAGTGACTCTGAGGTTGTCCGATCTACAGCTACTACCGATGTTAACGGTACAGTTGTTAATATTATCCTGGATGACATTCGCCGCGGTGGACCGCTTAGTAACTCATTCAAGGCTTTAAGGTAAGAGGTTGGTATGGCAGTTTTCCCCGCAGGTAAAATAACGGCTAGTGGTTTCCGTAGGAAGCGGATGAGCAATGTTATCCGTACCGATATGGAGTCAGGTCCTGCCAAACAGGCACTTAGATCGTCTCGGGATTATATCCGTTTCCCAATCACATATCTGTTTACAAAAGCTGAATACGATGCGTTCGATTTATGGGTGCGAGATACTATAAACACGGTTGGCTGGTTTGATTGGGATGATCCAGTATCGGGTACTACTTTACAGGCTCGTATAGTTAACGGCGATATATCAGATGCGGCACCACTGAATCCCCATATGGCAGATTGGGTTGTTGCTATGGAATTAGAGGTTCTCGATTAATGCCAACATATTCAACCAACGCAAGAAAAGAAATCAGCAAAGTCAATGCTGATAATTTACCGCTCATTCTTCTTGAAATTGACCACACAGATTTGACTACCCCGATACGTGTTGTTAACGACAGAACGGATATCATATTTGAGACAAACACGTACACCGCGTTAAGCTTTCGGATTGCATTGCCAACTGACTTACAGCAAGGATTACCCCGGGCAACGCTTGCCATCGATAACGTTGGTAAAGACCTGGTCCAGTGGCTCGAATCCAGCAACGGCGGGGCTGGCACTACTGTAAGAATATTACAAGTGCTGCGCACCGACCCGTCTGTAGCCGAACTGGATATGTTGATGACATTATTCAATATCCAGGTCACTGCGTCTGTCGTCACTGGTGAACTTGGGTTTGAAGATTTGCTGAATGTGCCTGCTGTAACACTGGCATACACTCCAGAAGTAGCACCGGGGTTGTATTAATGGAACGTCATTGGGCGGAACAGTATGTTGGGTTACCCTATGCGCAGTATGATTGCGCGCAATTGTGCGTGAAGATTCAAAAAGAGCAGTTTAACAAATCAGTCGGTATACCTGCAGGTCGGCCTACTGGGCTTCATAATATTTCTGATATGATCCTGGATCTTCAGGATGATTTTGCAGTTCAAGTTTCAGTACCGGTAGACGGTGATGCTGTTCTAATGGTTGGTCGTGGTAGACTTAATCACATTGGCACAATATGCTATATAAATGAGCAAGAGCACGTTGTCCACGCTATGCGAAATGTTGCCATGACTGTTATACATAAAATTGTCGCATTGAAAGATGTCGGATTATCAGTTGAGGGTTACTACCGGTGGAAGTAAGAAATAAAAACGCAGATCCTGATGCTAAAAACCTACCTGCTATCATTCATCCGAATGTGGTAGTTTCGCCTCACCCGATAAGTGCCGGTATCGGCCGAAAGTTGTTCTATGCAGATTTTGTGCATGGGGAATGCTTACTCGACTATCTTGACCGGACGACCCTTCTGCCGCCAATTTCTATTCAGGATAATTTTGTACTGTCCCACAACGGCAAGATGATGACCTTTGAAGAGGCAGAATCAATCTTCCCGCGCAGTGGCGATATGGTTGTCATACGCGCACGAGTCCACGGTGGTGATGGCGGAAGTAACCCGTTAACAGTTGTGCTTATGATTGCTGTAATAATCGCGTCACAAGGCACTGCGGCGGCGTGGGTAGGAATGATGACCGGCACGAGCATGGCGGTCGGTAGTGCGGTGATACTCATTGGCGGCATGCTATTAATAAGTGCCCTAGTTCCAATTAAAATGCCCTCGTTTGATGAAAGCACGCCTGACCCTACCTATTCGTTGTCAGGTAGTGCTAATCAGTCACGGCCGTACGAGCCGTTACCTGTTGCGTTTGGCACGGTTCGAATGTACCCAGACCATGGCGCTAGACCGTACACAACCTACGAAGAAAGTGACCAAAAGTTAATACAGATATTTAATTTCGGGTTAACAAATCCAACACTGTCTTCTCTAAAAATCGGGGATGCTCCGTTGGAAGACTTCCTCGGTGTTGACTACGAAATTTCATCAGGCGTTGCTGGCGATTTAAAAATGTTTCCGACTAATGTCGATACATTAGCTGGTGCTGACCTTGTTGCCAACGCAGGGGTATTCATCGAGAGAACGTCATCTGCAAATACGACACGCCTGGTGATAGATATTTCGGGATTGAATTTTTTCATCGGTCGGGAAGAAGGGTTGACTGAAGCACGGATAACATTAACTGCGGAATATCGTGTTGCTGGTAGCGCCGATGCGTGGTCGCCATTCTTCAGGACATGGGACTCTCTGGCCAGCATAATACCATTAGTTATAAATTGGACTGACGTTGGAACAATCGATATTGTGAACGGTGATAAGGAATTATTTCGAAGGTCATATCACCGCACAGTTGCAGAGGGGCAATATGAAGTTCGTGTGAAACTACATGACCTCGCTGATGTTGTTTACCATAGTCAGGAATGTGACGATGAAGGTGAGAATTGTGTAGCCACAACTAGCTACTCGGCGCGTGGTTTGAATGCAGGTGGCATGACTCAGATCCTGGCATGGGACCAGTTGAAATCTTACCAACCGGACACCGGAGATTATAGTAACCAGAAACGCATGGCATTGGAAATACGTGCGAACGCACAACTCCAAGGTGTTGTAGATTCCTTTAACGCCATTGTTTCGGTATCGATACCAACATGGACGGGCGCTGCCTGGGTTGACGCTGTTAGCAGTAATCCGGCGTGGCAATTTCTTGCGTTGGCGCGTGGCGCGTTTGATCCATCTGGCAGACGTATCTACGGTGCAGGGTTGGCAGATAATCGTATTGACATTGAAACCATAAAACTTTGGGCAGTTTGGTGCGACGCTAAAAATTTAAAATGTAACATCGTGATGACCGGGAAAATGACCGTCATTGATATGATGAACACGGTTGCCCGGGTCGGGCGTGGCGCTGCAACATGGTCAAATGGTTTACTCGGTATCGTGTACGATGAAGGTAATAAGGTGGCTGTGTCGATGTTTGGTATGAGTAACATCGTGCATGATTCTTTTAAAGTTAACTACGTTAGCAACAACCAGACCGATGAGATTGTTGTAGCATTTAACAATCCTGATATCGGTTGGAGTCGTGACACTGTACGCACACTGGTGCCTGGTGTAACTATTCCAGTAAACAGTGTGACGATAGAAATTCCAGGGATAACCGATGAGGCGCAAGCTGCTAAAGAAGCGAACCTGATTGCTGGTGAACAGTTTTATCGTCGTCGCATAATGACCTGGGAATCTGATATCGAAGGACTAACTGTCCAACGCGGTGACGTTGCTATATTGTCGCACGATATGACACAGTGGGATTATTCAGGTCGATTGGTAGCAGGGCCAACAAACGATTTATTAACTTTAGATCGTGAAGTTGATTACGGATCAGCCGCGTACATCGGTGTACGTCACCCGGATGGCACTTACGAAGTTCGCCAAGTAACCCCGTTTACAGGCCAACAACCAACAATCAATCTTGTTACACCGTTGTCTGTTGTCCCAGATGACGATACCTATAATGAGGTCAGCGATTACCTATGGTTTTATGGACCAACTGCTACGCCTGGAAAACTTGTTAAGGTTACAGATATAACCCCGTTGTCGGAAGATCGTGTTCGAATCATGGCAACGGACGAAGATGACGCTTATTATTTATCAGAAAGTAATTCGTATACCTATGTCACGCCGACTACATTCACAGATAAAATTCCAACAATAAGCGGGTTAGCTTTAGGTGAATCACTTATAATTGTCGGTTCTGGTTTTGCGCCAAAGGTTAACGTCAGTTGGGGTATCGTTGGCGAATATGGTGGGGCATTCATACGCGCTGGTGATGAAAATACACCGCTCAAAGATATTGGTAGAACTTTAGACAAAACGTTTAATTTTGAATGGCCTGTTGGGAAAACAGTTATCGTAGAGGTGACTGCTCACAATAAAAATTATGAAATGTCCAATGTTAGTCGTGATACAGCTTCCTTACTGCTAGTTGGAAAAATGAAACGACCAGCGGATGTTTCCAATTTCACGGCTCTCCAAAATGGTGAATCAGTCATATTAAAATGGAGTGGGGCATTAGATATCGATTTAAGCGGTACTGAAATACGATACGGTATTCGCGGATCATCAACTTGGGAAGATGCCACACCTTTGACTGAGGTTACAAAAGGTACAAATATAACATCGCAAGATGTGCCAGATGGAGATTGGACGTTCTACGCAAAACACAAAGACACATCATTAAATTATTCAGCAAACGCAACTACATCCGATGTCGTTTTCAGCAGTGACAATGACATAATCGAACAACTGGAACAATCTCCAGATTGGATTGGGACGTTGACGAATTTCGTTAAACATCACACAGGTGTTTTAGTACCGTCTTCACAGGGTGATACTGTTGCCCTTGATTGGCGAGTGTTCGATGAATTTGTACCTGACCCTCAAACTATCTGTACTTACGAATCACCAGAAATAGATATTGGGTTTGATGATAATGTGCGTATCTTAGGTGACATTCAAAGTGCGTTACGCGGCAACACTGGCGGAGTAGCTAACCCAAAACTGTCGATTGATTACAAACTAAATGCTGACGCTTACGATGGTTTTGAAGATTGGAGCATCGGCAACGCAATATGTCAGCAAGTAAAGCATAAGTTAACACTTGATACATCAATCGGTATTGCAATTGTTACTGGATTTGCGCCGACAGTTGATTTAAAAGAGCATACCGATAAAGAGGAATTTACTGTACCTTCGGGTGGTGCTACAGTAACTTTTGCACACGCGTTCCATAGACCACCATTCCCTAGTTCTGAAATTGTCAGCGCGAATAGTGGCGTACCTGCTTTTGCAACGGTTACCAATGTCACCGAGACGGGCGCAGATGTAAACGTTTATAATTTGAGCAACATCGATGTTGGTGGCGCTGCTATCCTAACTTTAACTGGAGTTTAAAATGTACTTATTACCTAATTTTACAGACTCAGCGCAGGCGGCAAATTCTAGTTTGTACAAGGCCGCAATCGATGAATCTGTGACTGTTCACGATAAAGTAGCAGGCGCATTTCATGTATATGAAGCGGCTACACCAAATATGACGGTCGTCATAAATGATGGGGAAATTCAAAGTGGGAAGGTATCCGCAGGTGTATCGGAAACGACAACTTCGCTTATCACTGCACCAGTAACAGATCCACGCATCGATCTAATTGTTATTGATAAGACTACGGGGGTGCATTCTATTTTGCCTGGAGTCGAAAGTGCCATTCCCGCGCCGGCGGCAATCCCTTCAAATAAAATTATCCTTGCAGAAATTCTGTTACAAACAACAACGACTGAAATCGTAAACTCAATGATTTCAGACCGTAGACCTGCTTTTGAATCTCAATCAATCGACACTGATACTACTCTTGCTGCAAATAGTGACGATGTTGTGCCGAGTCAAAAAGCCGTAAAAACATATGCCGATACAAAACGCGTCCTGGTAATGTTGGATACTCCAATTGTTATACTTAACGTAATATCTGTAGGTGGGTCTTGGATTACTCATGATTTAAGTACAACGGCACCATCTGTTGTTAATGACGGTGCAAAAGAAATTATTGTTGGGATGTATCTTGAAAAAACTATAAATTCGGTAGGTTCTTTTTATATGGCATGTGCATTTAGACGTGTTGGTTCAACGGCTAGTTTCACGAGTTCATCAAAAGTTCGGTTTGATAGTTATTCTTGGGGAACGACGCTCCATAATGAAGTTGTTCAAGGTGAAATTACAGTTGGTCTTGATGCTAATGGTGACTTTCAGATTTATATTACCAATGGTGGTGTCGGCGGTACTGCATTAAATACGCTTCATGTAGTCGGTTATTATAAATAAACGTATCTTATAAATAAAAAAGCCGGTCATCTCTGACCGGCTTTACACTTCACCAAACTACGCCTATTTCCTTAGACGCTTTTTAAAACGATTCATCAGTTCATGTTCCAACGGTGTCTTTGCGTTCATGCTTGCGTAATACACCAGGCTGGCATCTGTCATTTGAGATAATTTCGCACGATCTGCTGGACCAGGATCTATGTTGCCTGTTTTCCATTCACCAAGAATTCGAATGTGTCTTGGGGCAGTAAAGCCAAGTATCGCGTAATCAACACCGGTATGGCCACTGCCTACATACTGCAAGCCAACAGCATGACATATGGACACTGATTTACCTGCGCCTATACAGAATGTTTCCCAGTTATCGATTACCGTCACATCGCCTTCGCAAATGTGTATTTCCATTTCATCTTCATTAAACGTTTTCAGTTTTAATACATGATTGTCGCCAATGTAAATCGATTGGCCTTTCTGTGTATTGACGTTGAGCATTATTATAATTCCTATGTAATTAATTTATATCAATTCGTATGTTTCGAATTTACCAGTAACCTTTTGGTCTACACCAACGGGCGCTAAGTCAACAGTTTCATCACCGCGTTTTGTTCCGATGATGAATGTTTTCCCACCAAAGCAAATGATGTCGCCACTTTTTGAGTTTAGTATCAATGTTGCGTTTACTTTTTTCATTTTTATTATTTCCTATTATTTATTTAAAATAGCTAACCCTTGTCTCGCAAGGAACCCGCGGTCAGTATTTACAGGTGGCGCTACTGGTTGAGTCTGGTGACCGGTTTGTATATAAGACCCGTTACTGGCATAAAATTTAAGTATGCGTTTCAAGTCTGAAATTTCTTGCGATGTCATATCAGCCATATCAGTCTCCGGTTATTTGAAATACTGACGACATTCTTCAACAGATTTTCCGTTAAGAATTATACTATCGGGCTTCCACCAATCACATTGTTTAACAGCTTCGATGTTAGCTGGTGTGGGCTTGTATTTTGCCTGAAGAGTATAGATTTCATCTGAATTAAAATAGCATATTTTCTTCAGGGATTTCTTGATATCTTTATCGATGAGGTGCTTAGTCATCAGGTCACCAACAATAAGTTCTAAGCTGTTATCAAGGTCACCGAAGTCAAATTTAATTTTGGTTTTTCCAAGTTCTTCGTCGATTGCTTCCAGACGTGCGAACATATCATCCGGTGAACCTTTAACAGAATAGCGGTGGTCACAACCGCCCTGTCCATCATTGCTTACGCCACACAGGATTTTCCCGTCAACGTAAAGTTTTGCCTCGAAACAGTTTGTTTCATGGGAGGCAAATTCTGAGTGTTTAATTGCTTTAAGTTCAAATTTCATAATTATTTTCCTATGGTCTGGGAGGCGCTATTGCCTCCCAGTGATTGAAAGTATCCCACATCATGGGATAGCTGTCAACAATTATTTACCAATGACTTTCAATCATTAATAACGTACCGAATACTTCATTTAGATATATATCCAGCCCCTTGTCATTAACGATATGATAATCACGATCTGTGGACTTGATACCTGCCTCGCTGACATGTGCAGATTCGTCAATACCTTCCAGGCGACCACGGATGTGAATCAGTGTACCGTTCTTACGGACAAATTCAGCTTCGTTTTCAAACCGGATATCAGGGATAATGAACGTGCCACCGATCTTGGCCAAATACGCTTCCATCGCCTTCAACCAGATGTCGCCGTCTATCAATTCCCGTCCCCACTCAGTGCCGAGAGTCTGGAGCATTCTGCGTGGTGTACACCCGTAACGTTCATCATGGGTATATTTAGTATCACCATATAACTGAGATTCGTTTAAGCCAAGACCAACCCGCAGCATTGCCTTAATTGGATCTGCGAACGATGTCTTCTGGTAAGCAGGTCGTTTGGCCAATATATGATCTGCGGCTGTACCCTTACCGCATTGTGCAGCACCTGATATTCCGATAAGTCTAAATGTGTTCACATTAGTTCCCCTTTCGATATGCGCCAACGGCGGCGCGTAGTGATTTCTGAGTGTCGTCTTTTAATTCAAGTTTCATTGCAACAGCTTCATCCATTGTATCTGGGCAAAGTATCCGGTAGCAGGTGACAGGTTTACCCTGGCCCTGGCGATGCAATCTTTTGTTCATCTGCATGTAAAGTTCCAATGACCATGGTAGGCCAAACCAGACCAGTATGTTTGCCCCGTGCTGCAATCCATCGGTGCCATGGCCGACTGATGCCGGGTGACCGATAAGTAAACGTATGCGGCCAGCAGCAAAGTCTGAGATTGCCTGGTTGAATGCTTTCGCCGTCTTCATTGATGTCAGGTCAACAGCATATTTGAATCGTTTCAGTATGCGTTCGGCATCAGTACGGAAATTGTATCCGAGCAGTACCGGTTGACCGGCAGCTTCTTCCATGATGTCCTCTAACGCATCTAGCTTGGCATCGTGTAGTTTTTTCCATTCGCGTGTCTCAGGATCAACATACGCAGCGCCGTTCGACATCTGCAATAACTTGTTAATCTTGGCAACTTCGCTGGTTACTTCCAGGTCCTGGCCATCATCCATTTCAGCCCATAACTCAGTTTCCATCTGGTTATATTTTTTACGGGCAGCAGGTGGCATCTGAGCGTGTATATCGAACACCATAAAGTCTGGTAGATCGATGTAATCTTCTTCAGACATCTCAAGTGTGATATCAGATATTGTCGCCTCGATGATGGTGTTCATATTCTCAGCGATTTCGTGGCTGTAGCCCATATAACCAACTGGTTTGAAATAGGCATTCTTGTATGATTCTTTGTCAACACCAAGACGTTGCCCATCGTCAACAACTAAATACTGGCCGTGCAAATCGATGTATCCATTGGGCGCAGGTGTGCCTGTAAGCCCTGTTCTATATGTGAACCCCGGCAATAATGGTAAAAGTGACTCCACACGCGCTGTCTCGCTGTTCTTAAGCTTTGATATCTCATCGGCTACCAGCATGTCAAAAGGCAGAGGAAGTCCCTTGTCGATGAAATAGGCGCGTAGTTGTGCCGATAACCAGGGTAAATTTTCGTAATTTGTCAGATGAACATCTGCAGGTTGGAATAATGCGCTCATACGTCTGTCTGGATTGCCGATAATCGTTGAGAACGTCATGTCTTTGGTATGTTCCCATTTACGCGATTCCTTCTCCCAGACCGACTGTACGACACGCAGAGGTGCCAAAACAAGCGTACCCCTAATGTAGTTGTGTTCGAGAAGATGGTTAGCTGTTGTCAAGGTTACGATTGTTTTCCCTGACCCCATGAATCCCCAAATCATCGAGCGTGGATGATTAACCTGAAAGTTAACCATCTCACGCTGATAACCATGAAAATCTGGTTTACCCAGTAGTTTCATTTTTTGTTAATCTCCAATATTTTTGTCGAACGTGCCATGACCCGTGGAGTAGGCAAGAGTATGTGATTATGAAAATGCACACGTAAGCCATCTCTCTACCAGGCACATCGTAACGCACCATGATTACAATAACGCCGATACCGTAGAACAGCATCGTCATAACATATGGTAACCAAAGCGCAATTTTTAAGCCGAGATTATTCATACCGGTAATGTTTTTTCAGCAGGTCCTTTCTTACCTTCAGCAATATAGCCTTTGTCAAAGTCTGGGATTCCCATCACAGGTTTTGTACTTGTCAGTTTTAACCTTGGGATATCGAACCAAGAACTCTCGTTATTAGATTTACCATCGCCATCGACTCTTGGTGTTAATGTGAATTGCTCATGGCCGTGCATGTTGAACCCAACGGATGACACTACCCCAGAAAACTCTGTCACAATATCCTTTGCTTTAAAACCAAGATTATTAATAGCTTCGCTACATACTTCTGGAATAACCATTACTGGTTTCTTACTTTTCATTTCCAGCCGTGTTACATCGAACCAACGCCCATCGATGGTTTTGCCGTCTTTGTCTACCCCAGGTGTCACCACAATCTGAACGCATCCGTACAGGTCAAATGATACAAGTGTTATTACACCTGCAAACCCTGTTACGATGTCCTTTGCTTTGAACCCTAGTTTAGCGATATGTTCTTTTGATATATTTGTCATATTGTTACCTATTTAGTTGTGTTTTGATTTAATTGTCATCTGACATGTGTCAGCATTTCTTATTTTCCATTTTCTTCATGTAGGCCAGTTCCTCTTTTTTATAGCCAACTTTCCATGCCACGTACTCTGGAAACTGTTTACGTTTATCGTAATGATTATTGTCATATCGAACACCCGATAAGAAGTCATTACGACCGCGTTGTTCTGCTTCGATTATCATCTTAATAACCCATGCTCTTAATCCACAATGAAACCTCGTCTTTCCCATGTAGCACGTATACGTTCGGCACACGTAGTTCTATCATCTTATTGTGGAATTTAATTTGACCAGGTGACAGCTTTGCTTTTTTGTCTTTCTTCAATTCGACCATGCAGACGATGCCTGTTGGGCAATGGCCACTTGGTGGGAATATACAAATACGGTCAGCAACTCCGCGCTGATTTATGGACTGCCATTTGTAACATTCCCCGCCCAACTTTTTCATTTTTTTATAAAGAAATTGCTCAACGTGTTTTTCGAGAATTTTCTTTTCGACAGCTACCGGTCTTGGTATAGGAACTGGTCGTGGATTAGGTGGCCCTTTCGTACCCATGATTATTTACTCGCTCGCGGTGGCGATGGCGATGGCGGCGGAGATGGTTTATGTATCTTAGCCTGGTGGACACACCATCCTTTTTTACCGCACAACAGACCGCCGACCAATACATCGCCGCACACCATTCGCGCTGAAATCTGACCGTTGACTGAACACTTTATTGGGGGCGGCGGATTGCTACCTTTCTTCATCTCAATTCTCCAACATTTTTTTAAACTTAACCCAGTTGAAACCAGATCCAGGATCAACTTTCCGGTCTGGGGATAAGTCCGAATGACGAACAACTTTATCGATTCCAATGTTGTGTACATGCATCCATTCACGAACCTGGGCTGCTGTTGATATCATCTGGTTATCGGTTGGCCAATTTGTTTTCTTAATGGCTTTTAAGAACGTGTTGTAATTGTGGTTACCTTCTACCAGAATCTCTATGCCTAGTGAATTTTGATTATGACCGCGAGCATGCCACGCGACCTGGTCTTCCGAGCGACATTGAATAAGGTCGCCGTCAGGTTTGCAGAGAACATGCGCAGATAATCCATAGGCATCAAGAAAATCCCGTGCCGATTTTATATTCTTACCATCATCAATAAATTCACCCATCGCGTGTATAACGATTAACTTAGGGATATTCCCATCAGTGCCGTGGTCTAACATATCGTATAAAATATTCATTTTTTTTTCCCAAGGGTTATTTTTATAGTCGCCGGAACGAAGCTGTTCTCTGAACATACTATCCGAATGACCTATCTTGTTGTTAAGCGCATCACGAAGATGCCGTACTGTGAATGATACTTGTGGGAATTCTCCGTGACACCAAACGTTGATGCCCGATAGGTATAGATCCATGTGATATTTCGTTGTATCAGAATTTTTCGCATTGATCCAATCCTTTCGGATGTCATGTATCCAACTTAACGTTAACGCTATGCACATAAGTATTACCATTAGCGCAAACGCAGCCAGCACAATACTGGTAATGTTTATCCAAATTTCATTTATCATTTTATCTGCTCCCACAGCTTATTTGCTTCTGCAATGTATCTATCGTAATCAAGGTCGTCTGGTAACGTTGGTGTCAAATCCATCATCATGCCAGACCGTTCAGTTGTCGGTACAGTGTTGCCACTCTTCTGATAATAGATCGATGTTTTATGTTTGTTTGACCAGTACCAGCGAACAGATTTTCCGTAAGGGACACCGTTTTTAATGGCCCCGCCACGAACAGTTCTGAGTGCCGTGAAGTCCATGACCTTGGTGTGCTTGAGAATGAACGAACTGATATCCACACCATCGATGAACTTTGCGATGACAGCTTTATAGATAACCTCGTTTGAAGGATTCTTGGCGAGTGATGTTTTTGCGAAACAACCCTTACCTTTGAAACCTTTCTGTTTAACGGCCAGGTAGTTATTAACATCACGGCGATGGTATGCCTTATACGGGGTATATTCCATCCGGTACTGTGTAATGTTTTCCCACCAGGCGACAACCTCACGTATCCACGGTGCTTCGTCACGGTTATAGTGAAGAAGGATACCATCAGTATTTGCTGATACAACACGATTACCAAAATATTCGATTAGCATCAGAAGCGAGAGTTGCCCGGTCAATGTTGTCTGAATTAACAGATTCGGCGCATACAGTTTGCTGTACCTGCTACCAAGTTTTCCAAATGACCCGTTGATAACAATTTTTAACGAGTCTGCTGTTGACTTGTCGCCAGAACGTTTTGCGTCGAGTCTGCGTTCAACAATGCTGCTGTAAATCTTTAAGAAACCATCAGCCATTTGTCCAGGCGTGAACCCATTGTTAATAATTATCTTTGGATAATAGCTTTCAACATCGATATCTTCGAGCGCCATTGTTTCTGATTCATAAAATGATCCAGGTTTATCAACACTGTGAATCCCACCGATGCCAAGCTTATATTTAGTGCCTTCGATATCAATTATCTTGTTCGCAAGATTTAACGGTAAAGCAATAGCACCTTTGTCACCAACTACAAAATCAGTTTCAATAATTTCCTGCAACAACTCCTGCAGATACGGTGTTTGGAACTGCATGTACGCAGGGGGTGCATATCGATACGAACGACCAACTAACGAATCGGGCGATGGTTTTTCCACCCGATTCCCGGTAAGTCTTTCATACTCTGATGCCAGCACAGCTTCCGCAATCTGGGCATCTGATTTACTGCGGAGATCGATATCGTATTCAGCACTCATCTTCTCACGCAATGCTATCTGTTTTTTGAGTGCCTTAGCCAAACCGAGAGTCACGACATCGTCGTTCAAACAGTAATACCGCATCAGCGGTACTTGTTCATCGGTGATGTACGCCGCCGGTTCAATGGGAAGATCCTGTAGACGTTCACTGCCATTGCGACCGCCGTATATCTTTAGTGATGCTACGCCTGGGAGAACTTCTATCAGGTCAATCTGGTCGATGTAACGCAGGTCACGATGTTGCCACCACATCTTGCGATGGACGATTATTTCATCACTTAATGTTTTCAATACTTCATTACTCACGCCGTCAAGGGCTGCGTTTAACATTGGGTGATCGTAATTCTTGCTATTGAAACCAATCAATAACCCTGGTGGGACAGTAAGTAGCCATGGGGAATCAACATCATTATGTTTTTCCCAGTATAACCACTCGCCCGTATCCATGTTCAAGAACACTATTAGAAAATAATTACGATAACACTCAATATCGTAGATCCAGGTTTGTTTATTGTTCATTTAGATACGACTCACATTGTATGTTTAATTTTTCATAGAATCCTAAAAATCTATTACATGTATCACATAATAGACCTCGTATTTTGTTTGTTGAATGACAATGGTCAACCACTAATCGTTTCTTCAAATTATTTTCGTGTACATTACATATGCCACATCTTGATTTTTGTGAACCCTTCAGCAAGTCATATTCTTCTATTGTTATTCCATATTTAACTTTTAAATTTGTTGCCCTTGTTTTATCTGGGTTTTCAATGCGATACCTGCGTGCGTATACAACCCTGTGTTTTTTGTTTTTCTGATAACTCGCTCTATCATTTTTCTTTTGTAAATCTGGATTATTTTTACGGAAAACTCTTTGTCTTTCTAAATTACACTCAGCACACGCAGCCATCCTTTTTCTTAATTTTTTGTTTTGCCAATGAAACGCACCAACGGGTTTGCGTTTTTTACATTTTGAACATTTCTTCATAACAAGAACCAAGGGATATTTCTGAACATGTGTGCTATGATATCACATGTCCACCCGTTGCCGAGCATCTTGTAACGTTGTGAGTTGCTTACGCACTTAGTGTAATCATCAGGGACAGTCTGCAGACGTTCGCATTCACGGGGCGTAAGTTTTCGATAGTGGACTTCATCTTCCAATGTATTGTATGCATCTGGGTAACGACCGTCTGGGAGGTTGGTAATCAATGTGTCTTTCGTTACGCTAGTTAAGCATCGACTTTTTGTTCCGTCTTTCGCAGTTTCCAAGCATTGGGTTAATTTCAATTCGGGATTATTATCGTCACGCACACCGTTATCATTTAATTTCCTACCAACAATAACTGCAGACTTCGGTTCATACACATTAAAACCAAACTCGCCAGATGTTAAACAATTACACTTGTCTTTCATGTTACGACCGCGTCTTGTTTTTGAATTCTTAAATGTGATGTCGAAGCAGTCACCAGGTTGGATTAATGTGTAACCTTTCTTTGTTGCTTCAGGGACAATCAGAGGTCGTTTGTCAATCAACATGTTGTACGGGACACCTCGCCACATGTTTGCAGTCACGCATGATGATTTTTCTTTATTTGATTCTGAGTGGTGACCGAATTCCCAATGGTTGCGACCATCAACAACTTCGCGGTTCATATAGTCAATACCTTTCTGAGTATGGTTAAACCCTTTAATCCCAGATGGTTCTAAGATATCACGCAGCATTATATTTTTATCTTTGGGTTGTTCAATCCCTTCAATGTTTGTCCAATATAATCGTTTACGATTTTGTGCTGAAACAAGTGCTGAATTAATAAGGATGGGTTCTTCACCGATAGCTTTTGAAAGAACCTGTTTCCACTTGTCAACCATCATTACATTTTCTAACAAGAAATATAGGTCAGGGTTGCGTTCCATCAGGTCATGTTTGATACGCATATATTCCCAGAATAGATACGATTGGCCTTCAAATTTAAAGTTGTCTTTTTTTAGTTGCAGGCAATGGTCGAGATCCAGGATCTCTTCCTTACACTTCGTCGTCATACCAGCACGTTTACCAGCAAAGCTAAAATTGGTACATGGTGAGCCACCAATAAGGATGTCAATTTTGGGAAGAGAATGTGTATCAAGGTCACGAACATCGCCAAGACGAATAATATTAGGATAGTTGTTATCACTAACTTCGATAGCATACTTATCAATTTCAGAAGCGTAATAATTGTCAACGGGGGTACCTGCTCTTTCCAATGCAATACGTCCACATGACATACCGTCGAATAGGGATAACACATTCATTGTTAAATCTTGAACAATGGTTTATTCGATTTCTGATATGCAACAACTCCAGTGAGATCCAGGTTAGTGTATTGACCAGCCCAACCTGTAGCAGAATCTCCATCAGCGATAGCTATTTGGACTTCACCATTTATATTCGCAACCCAGTAATGGCCATTATCTTTTGGCGATTGGCCGTATGTCCATCCAATTTGCTTATTAAGTTGTTTTAAACGTACTTTATTCATGTTTGACCTGTTTAGTTATTGTTGTTTTAAAAAGCGATACTAGAGCATCAGTTCACTGAGAGAGATGCGCTAATGGGGTTTCTCTAATACCGCTTTTTAAAACGCCACGTCCTTGTGGCTGTCGGGTAGTCCCGTTTGTACTTTACACGCTACGACTGTGTAAAGTCCACCTGTTCTACGCCTTGTTGCTGAACGACACCAGCATTCTGTACCGGCTGCTGCACACCAGCATTCTGTACCGGCTGCTGCACACCAGCCACTTGTTGCCCGGTAGGGCCAGGTTGCCCTGTATTCGCCACAGCGCCCTGCACGGGCATACCGTTACCCTGTTGGCCAGCTTGCGCCATACCAGCAGGTGTCTGCATCTGAACATTGATACCTGCCATACCCTGGTTTGCATCAGGACGCGCACCGATCGCAACCTTCGTACCTGCACCGTAAAACACGATGAAGTTAAGTTGGGCACGAATACCAACGTTTGGACCTGACTCGTATGTTGCAAAGTCGATACCGGCGTAACATAACGCACCATCAAAAATCAACTGTGACCGTTGACCTTCTGGCATTGGAATGTATGTGCCTGGATTGTTTGCATCAGGGACAAGAACCTGTGGTGGGTTGTCTTCGTATGCTTTTGCACTGATGATCCAATGGCCCGGGAATAATTCAGCGAGTTTTGGAGAATTAACTTTCGCCTCGGTCATCAGGTACGGCCATTGAAAAGCCGGTGGTGGAGCAACACCCTGGATCTCAACAGCACCGACACGGTTGTATTCACCGTTTTGAAATGCATTGACCGCAAGTTGCTCAACGTTTACACGAAGTTCTTCTTTCTGTTGGGCAGTGATGATAAGACTAACGTCGAAACGAGGGTCACCTTTGCCCTGAAATTGTCGTGCCTGGAAGAGATGCGGCCAAGCGCAAACGACCTGTTGTAGTACTGTACCGTTTAAATATTGTGGCGTATGTGCCATGATAGAACCTCCTAAGATTCTTTAGTTATTGGTTGCTAGTTTGCATTTCTACAACTGGCATATCATTGAGTTGTGCTGCGGGACTGATGTCCTTACCCTTCTCAGTTTTAAGCACCAGGGCTTTCTGTCCCTGTGGGTGTTTAATGAATTCTTTCTCGATGCGAGTTTTTTGCGATGAAGAAAGATTTGGATTGTTCAAAATCGTTGTGAAACTGACCAACTTTTCTTCAACAATATCTGCCTTTTTAAAGATACGTTCTTTATTAGCAGTCATTGATAATAACGATTTTAATATCGGTGCGTGTTCACTTTCCCAAGACCGTCTTCCATTTTTCTGAACCATCTTGAACTCAGGTATCACGCCGCCTTTTTTAACACGATCAAGTGCTTCTTCGTCAATGTCTTTCAACCAACCGCGTATGATTGGTGCAAGTAACATCACTTTCGATAATGTCTCATTCGGCATTTCACCAATAACAGGTAAGGATGGTGCCAATGTCGGGTTTTCGATAACTGTAGTTTCTGCACTATCGATATCGATACCCGCCATTGCGCTATTGATACCGGTAACCGCACTAGCCTGACGTGCTTCACAATTCTTACGATGCAAACAATACTGGCATTGTTCTTCACCGGCACAGAATGGCGCGTCAGGCTGCTCACAGCGAGTGATTATCTCCTGACATTTTGTTAACCATACCGTCAACAATTCAGAAACTGTCGTGTGCCATTCCTTTATGCCACCGGATTTCGGTTGAATTATGGTGAAAACAATTGGCGTATCCATTGGCGGATTTACCTTGGCAATAACGCCCAACATGTATCCGATACCTTGATAATTTTCAAAAGGATCTACGGGCTGTGCACCATCTTTATAATCGATTACATTTATCCACGAGTCAGGTGTCGTTATGTCACCGAACAACATGATGACATCTGCAGTACCATACCAATCATCGCGGAAAATAAGACTTCCAGGATTAACTCTTCCTTCAGGCGCTACTTGCACGGGATACGCTGACGCGGTCACTTGATTGTCAATGTAGTTCAACGCCATGTTCGCACGTTCAGCACGAGCCTTGTCGATTTCAAACTCACCTTCGTGGTCGATAAGTTTTTTACCAATGTACTCATTGGCATTTTTCTTATTATGGACTACGCAAACTTCAACAAGTTTGTGCGTGTGTGTCCCATCGATAGCAGCGGCGCTACTTACATTTGGATATTTTTTTTCAGCAATGTGTGATGCGGGGCAGAGTGCTTTGCGTTTAAATCCCGATGGACTGAAATCAGCATGCTCATCGTCGTCTTCGACAACTGTCGCTATAGCTTCGCTCACTGTTGATTCGCGGGAATTAACGCCCGTGCCTCATCGACGAATGATGCGTAGTTCTCGGGTGGAATCTGAGCAAGGGTGATGGCGTTTTTAGATGCCAGTAGGTTACGGATAGCAACACCGGCATCGCCGATTGCTTGATTGATTACATTCAACTCAGCATTGGCAGTTGCCATATCCATTGCGCCGGATGTATCAGTAGTGCCAGATGCACCTTCAGTATCAGTGCCGGAACCCTGTTGTACAACGACTGTAGTTTCTGTAACTACTGACCCAGCTTCTGTTCTGCTAGAATCAATGCTGTCGCCAGATTGCTTTTCAGCAATCTGTACGGGTTGTCCTGTTGTCGCCGATGCTGTAAGCCCTTTTAGAGTCTGCAGTTCTGCAGTAAGGGTTACAACAGCGTCAGTTAATTGTTGAAGATTGTTTCCAATCTTCTTCAACTCAGTTTCTAATGACATGTACTTTTCCTCTTTTAAGTTTTAACAAATGTGTTGTTTTGTTCTAGGCTTTTATGGCCTTCTTTTGCGTGACTTTCGGCACTGTTATTTTTATTGAGCCATTAACAAATGCTTCGGTTAATAGACGTGTGACATCAGATTTACCGATACCGATATCGTCACAGGCTTTCTCGTAGCTGCCCAGTGATTCGACACCAAGTACAACATGCAGTTTGCCGTTGTTTAATGGTTTCTTCTTTGATGTTTTCTTTTTGGTACTTGCTACCATGTTATGTTCCTCTTTTAAATTTATGGGGTTTGAATACTACGCTATGCTATGGGATTAAGTCAACGTCTCATGGCATGACATTTGATATTAAACGCTAAATTCGTACTTTATTGCCGGGTGATGCTCGTAGCCAATAAGGTCGAAATCATCCAATGTCACCCATGTTTCAAGGTCTTCAAGTGTCTCGATGCCTGGGTTGATATAAAGCATTGGTGATTGGTATGGTTCACGATTAAGCTGTTCACCTATGAGCGTTTCCAGTTGATCCTCGTAGATGTGAGCATTGACAATCTTATGGAACGCTTTCCCAGGCTTAAGCCCAGTAATCTGCGCCATTATCATCAACAACCACGCAACCTGGATCTGATTGAAGCCATGCCCCAACGGTATATCATCTGAACGTTGGTACGATGTCAGATACAATGTGCCGTCTAATATGCTGAACGTGTGGGTGTGCATACACGCGTTTAGACAAGCACGATCTCGTTCACCCGGGTTCATGAATGTCATTATCTCACTCCGGTTATCGATGCCGTTACGCAAGTCGTCATACACGTTTTTTAGTTGGTCAATCATTGCACCTTCTGGACTAATCCAACTTCGCCCCTGCGCCCCATAGCATCGACCCATGTCGTCTTCTCCTTTGCGATGCGGGTTGGCCAACCAGGCAGGGTTATCGTTTGCGTTTGCGTTCCAGGTATTGCAGCCAATAGAACGGAAATCTGCAGCACTTGTGTAACCACGCAAGTAACCCAACATCTCTGCTATAGCAGGTTTCCAGTATGACTTTTTAGTTGTCAATATGGGTAACATACTGTCGCTACAATCATACTCAAAGTCAGCATTAATAACGGTTAGGCAACGTTTGCCGGTTCGCTTGTTTTCAACCCAGACACCTTCTGAGATGACACGTTTGCATAATTCTAAATATTGTTTCATTATATTGTTCCTGTTAATTATTTGGTGGAAGCGGTGGGATTCGAACCTCACAATACGCCATTACCTCAGTCATCAGCACCGTGACTTCGACTTTGCTTTCGCTTTCAGCAGATACCAAATAGGTGCGTCACCTGCCTCACTCCCGTTGTACGTTACGTTATAGTGTTGTTGTTTTCAGCATTAGTAAGTGTGCGTAGACCATAGTCATTGATTAACGGATGATACTGATTAACCAACAAACGTTCTTTACCAGCATCAATTAAATTATTGGTCGCCATATCGAACGCTTCGTCCCATGAACAATCTGCTAGTTTGCATAACGCAGATAACTCGCTACCAGGTTCATCGCGCATAAACCGTAACAGTATTAATTGCTCGTAAGATAATTCCATGTACTCTTCGTCAGTATGTTTATCAGCCCGGTTCTGTGCGGCCTTATCTGAATAAGTGCCACCTTCATAGCGTGGTTTATTTTTACCATCGCCCTTCACCAGTTTATTGATATTATGGGTCAACGTTTGCCCATAGGTGAAACTATAATGTTGACGTATCGCTGACATGTGAAACTCAATTTCAGTAAGTCGTTCGATGTATTGTTTGATGGGAATCGCCTTTCGATAAATCATTCCCTTCTTAACCAGGTCTAGTAAATCTGTACCCGCTATTGATAATGAACGCGCTCGGTTTTTACAATATGTAAAGTCTTGAAAATGCTTATGTGCATCAGTGAGTTCGTTCAATGTTTCATCTCGTGTTATACCAAAACCTTGTCGGAAACCTTCCATATAAAATTCACAATCGCCCATCTCTTCGATAACGTTATCCGTGTCAACAGGTATTGCTATGGCATCTAACAATTCACCTGCCTCACCAGCAATGCCGATTACCATATGTAATATATGCATGTCCAACGCTGTCATCGATGCCAATATTACTGCCCCGTCTTTAGCGAGTGTCGTCACCATATCGCTGTGTTCTAGTTGTATTCCCATTTGTATAACCTCTTTACTAATTTATGGACTACACGATGCAATCCTCTGTTAAAAAATCTTCGCCAAATCAGTCCACGAAAAAACGATATCACCGTGAATATTGAAACAACTTTTGTGGCTGACATAGTTTCTATACTAGGTAAAATATAGTACTCATAAACGAGCCACGATATTATGAAACCAGATGCCATATCAACAGTTCGTTCGATAATCGATTCAACCCGTGATTGATTCATTTTTTCTTAAGTCCGTTTAAAATTGATGTTATATAGTTCGACATTTCACTATTGGCATGTTTATCCGGGTGGCATAAGCGAATCATCTTATTAATATCATCATTAGAAAAACCAGTTACGGGAGATGCGCCAGTTACAGGGTTGGAATCAAGAAACTGCTGCCCACCTTTTGAATTAATAAGTTTCGTTAAATCGTTCCACTGTTTAACTAACGCGACGTATTGGGTTTCCACCTGGTATCTACGTTTTCGTTCGGCAACTAATGTGCTTTCTAAACAAAACATGCTATCGAACTATCCTCATTTTACATGGACAATCGCATTCAAAATGTGTATCGCCTTTATTGATAACACCAGTGCCGTGACAATCTTTGCAGTTGTCGCCCGGTTCACCGTTGTAATGTATATAACAATCACCAGCACCACCGGAACATATTGACCACAACGAAAGCCAAATAAACAATATTGAAAAAAGCAGGAACAACGATAATATAACTATTTCACAAAAACTTAACACTGCGAGTTCATCGAACATTTAACTCTCCATTTTTCTCAACAGCGCACTCGACATCGATTATTCCGCATCGTATTTCTTCGAGTTTTTCCAATATTGCGTACAATAAATTGGCTTCCACGGTTTGTGCTTCAATGCTTTCGCCGTTCTTCGTCACCTTTACACCAATGCCATTAACCTTTTCAATAGTTAAATCAGACATCGCGACCTCCGGGCAAAATATAATGTAACTCTTTTTTCGCACGAGTGGCAGCGACATACGCAAGCCTGGGAGCGATGTTCCCGCCTTGCAGGACATCTGCAGGGTTTAAGTAAATACGGTCAACTGATGAACCCTGAGATCGATGCACGGTTGTTGCGTAGCCATAGGCTATCTGTACAAACTTCGACCGGTAATGGTGATATAACTGCCAATTGTTATTCTGCATACAGTATTGCTTAACAACTTCAAGCCCCTGATTAAACGAACGTCCACCTGCTGTGCCAGGATCTGCCATATGTTCCGTCTTTGAAAATAGTACGGGGATTCGGTCACCCTCTTCGGCATCTATGCAATAACATTCAACATAAATTTCGCCAAGTGTGTTTGTAGGCAATGCGTGATGTTGGAAGTCAACAACGACATTTTCAATACTAGGCTCACTTGCTGTTAAAAACGTACCGGAATAAAATTTCTTATATTCCCATTGGCCTTTCATGTCGTCATAATGCACCGGTAGGAAACTGGTACGCATAACACGCAATCGTTCACCTTCGACAAGTTCTTCAGCGTCAGACCCATAGCAAATTTCGCGCATGTATTTATTGGCCGATGCCATAGAATCTCTACGATAAAACAACATTAAACCTGTTTCATCTGGGTGGTCATGTATATCTTGTAACATCTGAGTGCATAGAGCATCGAAATCTACATGATTTATTATTTGTTCCCCCTGCAGTTTATCGAGCAGTTGCGGCAACATGTATGGGTCTTTACGAACCAGATGTTCGAGTTGGTGCAGGTTACTATCGGCAGCGTATCGTTTCGGAATATCTAATTCAAAAGCAGGCAGGATCTCATCGAACGCGCACATATAATCCTGTTCGGGTGAAGGTAGTTGTTTGTTATCCCCGATGACTAATAGTTTTGATGTGTTACCAGGCTCATTCATCTTGGCGTACACTAATTCAACAACAGTGTCACTGTTCATCGAATACTCATCGATGCATAACAAATTCCCGTTCGCCAATAGATGCGATACGGCGGCCTCAGTTTCTTCTGATGGCCCGTAAGTCTCAGCGAACCCACTGGTATCAGGACGCAATGCTAATGCACGAGCGATTGTCATAGGCTCAATACCAACGGGATTTAATGACTCGGCAAGGACCTGGGTGGCAACATAACTGTTTGCCATCGCCATTACATTAAACCCTGCATGTTTAGCACGTTGTGCAACTTCCATCACAGTATATGATTTACCGTAACCTGCGCCACCTTGCAAACGGAATACACGATGGTCACCGTTTAACAATTGTTCTGTTATTGCTTCTGCAGCAGCTTTCTGGTCAGGCATTAAGTCGAGTTCAACAGTGAATAATGAATCAATGAACGCCTTACGATCTGGCATATCGTCACTCGCACCAGCCATCCACATGAGATAGCCAGGGTCATTTTCTTTTACCCATTGCCAGGTTTTATTTGTATACTTTCCAAACCCAATAAAGTCTTCTGGATGATATAAACCCATGTCAAAATTTAACATCAAAAAACGTCCTTTAATTTTATATGCATGCCAATCATGAATACATCAACCCCAGTGTCCCGTTTGTTATTTGCGCTTGACATGTGTTCCCAATACGCACGGAATATTTTATACTCATAACCGGTGCGGAAAACAAATATTGGATTCTCTCCACCGAGATATCTGCCATTGTGGCCGCGTGATTGCGGGATGTATGGGTTCTGCGTTTCTGTTTTCCAATTTGTCAGGTGCATGCCTAAATCAAAATCTATGTATGCACCAGCAAACAAGTCATTTGATAATAGGAAAAACGTTAAGAACATTGTTGCTTTCATTATATGGCCCTAAATTAATAAAATAAGCACGTCCATGTGCGGTAGAGTTAGCCGCCCAATGATTCTTCGTCGGCTTCGTCTGCTTCGTCTTCTTCATCCAGCATTGCGTACAGGTCGTCTTTGCTTGAATCGAGAATTTCTTCGTTCTCTTTTGTAGCAATAGCCGCACGGATAGTATCGCGTCTTGCTTTACGAACTGCGGCCTTCTCTTTACGATCAGCAGCTTCCAGGCGTGATTCGATAATGGCTTTGGCAATTTCAAATCGTAACTTTAATGCTGTGTTCGCAGAAGTAGCTTTTTTAATGAAGCTTTCTGTCACAGATGATTCGAGTTCATGCTTTAAACCGATAGCCAATTTATCCAAATCTTCCATTGGTAAATCCCACAGGTCTTCTGCAGCAAACATACCGCCGACACCTGGTACTGTGAATCGAAGTTTTGATTTGCTTGCACGTTGAAATATATTAGTCATGATAGTGTTACCTCTTGAGTTATGTGTTGTGTTGATTAAAAGTTTATTTTTAACATTCGTGAGAAGCTACCGGACACTTTACATATCACGGAATCACGTTTTGTAGATGAAAATCCTAAACCACTTAACTGGTTATCAGATTCCGCAGTCTTCATTTTCGAACCGAGTACTTCAAAAACTTTGCGATGCTCGGTAAGTTCGCCTTTCAGGAATTCGTTATAAAATCCCCGTGAAGGCATCGCATTCTTACAATCAGTGAGCATGAAGAACCAGTGCTTGTTACCGGTTTCTTCACCATCCCAGTGGTTTGGAGAATTCATCACCATCGATACATTGTGGAACTGTTGGGTGTTGATATTCCATTCCTCTTTCACTGCAGAAGTTGATGCCAGTGATGTGAGAAACTTGACACCAGTAGTTCTATTGAAATCAATCAGTGCAACCTTAACCTTCTCACGACCGCGTAGGTTCTTGTTGTACGCGAATTGGTGGATAACACCATCGTATTCAATTTCAGCAGTGAATCCACCTTTACTTGTGGAACTTGCGTAATTGTGAACAATGAACTCGTAGTTACCATCTTGCATACGGTTAAGGTCGCTCCATGTAATATTTTCAACAGCGATAGCTTTTCCAGGTGTGATGATATCGACATCCAATACACCTGACGATGGGTGGGGGTGACCTGCAGTCGGGTACGAGATTAGATTACGGTTAGGTTCGATACAGTGCGCGTCAAAGTCAATGTTGTTATCGCCATCATCATTCCACTGAATGGAGAAACGAAGGATGCCTTCTACATTACCACCGGCTTTTTTAACACGTTCCTTCATTGAATCGGTAACTTCACCTTTGTATGACCAAGAGAAGTTGTTGCCCCATTTCAGTATATTTGGTGATCCTGGATCGACAGGTGCAATCAAGCTAACCAGATTGTTTACATGTTTGTTGTCAAACATTATTTCAATGGCGCTGGCAGTTGGTAATACATTGGCGATGAAATCATCGATTCCAATATCGTCAACTTTATCAAAGTTACGGGCATCCACTGCGACTTCTGATTTTAGTTCATCAAACACGCCCATTGACTTCTTAGCGTCTCTGTTTGCAAACAGAACATTGGTGACATTCAAATCATCAGCATGGGCGTACCGACGATGCAGTGAGTCTGCGATACCTAGTTCCACAACCTTTTCTTCGGCCTTCGTAATCATTGCTTTCGTAATCAATGACGTTGGGCGTTTGTAATTTGATGGCGCGACCTTCGTTTCGAATGCGGTTACGGCATAGTCGAGTTCTTTACCTTCAGACAGGTCAACAAGCAACGTGCCAATGGCAGAGTTTCTGATACCTGCGATAGCACCGTTAACATCTTTAGTCCAGCAATAAATGTTGCGTTTCAAATCATCTGGAAGGCCGAGATATTCTATTTGGCATTGCGCAAACTTGGTGACAGTGTCTCGATATTCTTCGCCACGATACAGCGAGTTTTGAGCGATGAGGTCTAACACGACAACAATAGCCCCCCGGTCGATTTCGCTTAATGCACGTTTAAATGTTTCAACAGCAGTACGGTGTCCACCGACTAATGTTGGGATATCAGCTTTACGTTTCACATAAGCAGGTGGCAACTCATGATGGAAATGATTCCATGTGAGCATGCCACTATCGGTGTCTTCGAAGTTTTTATCTGTACCGATGTGTTTTTCGTAATGATAGAACTGACCGGTTATTTCACGAGACTTCACGAGTGCTGATAAAGCATCGGCGACAACCTGATAAAAGCCACCAACATTGATATCCCATATGGATACGACTTGGTCGCCCATTAGTGCAACGACATCACCGGATGCTCGGATGAACTGTTTGCAACATGAGCAATCATGTTCGGTGCGTTTGCGGAATATAGGATTCGTGCCTTCTGGGAAACTCTCCAGGTACATGTCCCACAATTCATCTTTACCAGCACTCGTATGGCATAGACCGGCGGCTTGCATTAGTGCGAATTGCACACCGACTGCTTCTTTAAACTTTAAAAATTCAGACATAATTTTGACCTTTATTGTGTTGTTTTGTTAATTAAAATTAAAAATTATTTGTTACGAACCGTACAACTGTTCATCGTTTAATATATTTTCCCCTAACGCTATAAAAGCTTTGCCTATTTCTTCAGGAGTGGCTAGTGGTCGAAGTGATACAGCTTGAAATCTTCTATTGGAAAACCGGACAACGATATCAGTGTCTCCCTTTTTCCCAATAACAGGTAAATCTTTATCATTAAATACGGTCACACTTTCTAATCGGGTGACATTTCGCAATATGTGGCCACGTTTACCAGTGTAGTCATCGATAGGTTTTATTGTTTCTAATATTACATGCCCGTCTGTAAGTTTACCGATGAACGACCTAATGTCATTCAAATCACAGTCAGTTTGCATAACAACTTCGCAGTCTGGAAAGTCTCTATTATTCCCAACTACCTGTACGCTAGATTTTATATTTTCCGTTACCATGAGGTCGATTAGCTTACTAACATCACTGACACATTCTGCTCTGAACTTATAAGTATTCATAATCTGCTCCGACACACTGGCCCCATGCCTGTGCGTATTGATTCTGGTGTTGTCAACTTGTGTCCACAGGCTGAACATTTACCAGAATGCATGAATTCTAAGTCGTCGGATATCTTGTCATGGTTCAACATGAACACCATCCAACGGAACGCAACCATCACTGGTGTTTCTTTTTTAGGGGAATTCATTGTCAGATTGAAGGACAATTGGTTGTTCTTCTCGCCAGTGTGTGCGAGCCTTTCTGGATTGCGTCTGAAACGTTTTAACGTTCCTGCGTACACCCAATCAGTATCGTTATTACTACCCCCAAGGAAGAATACGAATCGAACACAGTGGTCAGGTTTTTCTGAATGATTAATTATCTTATAGCTGAAGTGATTATCAGTCTTCAGCGAGTGCAAAGTGAACTCAGATTTCCCACCGAACATGTAGTCGCGGATATCCTTAACGTCACGCAATTGCGCTGTTGTTATTTCTGTTACCATGTTTGACCTGTTGTGTTGTTTCGTGAATCATCCCACGTTATGAGATACGTGTCAACTGTTTTTTAATAACTCGTTAAACTAAATATGTGACGCAGTGCCAGTAGTTCTTCAGGTTCACCAAGCATACCCTCTTGCGGGAACGTGAATGGCGTTGTCTCGGCTATCTGTGATCCTGGGAACTTGAGTGCAATGACCGTTTCGACCGCTTTACGGACGTTGTCCAACCGGGCACGTTCGAGATTAGTTGCCGTTTTCTGATTAGCGATATCGTCTTCCAATTTTTTACACAAACGTTCTGCAGTTCGTTTATCTGACTCTTCATCTGACAACCGTTTGTCACGGATTCTAAGTTCGACAATTAAATCTTTTTTCAACATCATTTCATAGGACATAACTATTTTACCTCAAGTAATTTTGAACCTTCACGCATAGCTTCGTAATGTACTTCGCTGCGTTCATGATATTCAATTATTCTGCTGAGAATATCCCGCATTTGTTCGTTCTGACGCATGACATCATCGAAGTCGTTCGCATTGTATACGGCAAGTGATTCACCAACGGTGTTGTTTTGCCCGTATGCCACCCTATTCGGTTCATCTGAATCTGTCGCATACCTGGTCATCTGAAGCACTGCCTTTAACCCATGTCGTAATTGAATATCCAGACTGAGTACGTCATCCGGTAAATTCGAAAAGATGAGTTTTAATCTATCGAAAAAATCATCAGATGTTATTCGTTTATCAGTAGTCATTATCGTTCCTCATTAAGCGATGTAAACATTTCAATCATCTGGGATGCCCAGGCTTCATCACCTAAGTTCCAACCAGACCATTTTTCAACAATCTCTTGTGACGACATCTCGTTTATTTTGTCATCGAATGATGTGTCATTTTCGTCCTCTGCTCCCAGGCGTTGGCGTACATCACCGAGTGACGACTTATCGTTAGCTTCTAAAAATTCTACGTTTGTTGTCATTTCATTAATTCCTCTACGCACCATTCGATGCGATCTTTCCGTTTTTTATAGCCGTCATATTTAGACAACGGTGCGCTTTGTACAGCATCCTTGCACATGATTAGCAATCCTTGGTGGTTTCTATGTAACCAGTTTTCAATAGCATGAAGTTGATGTATGCCTTCAATATTGTCAGCGAAAGGATTTACTTCAACATACTGGTTTGCTTGAAAAGGGTCAGGTTGTTTGACCATTTGTAAATACACCGCGCCCTCATGTGGAATAAAATTAAATGTTGTAGGTATACAATAACCGTACCCATGTTCAACAAGTATCTCAGCGCACTTTTGTAATGTATTAGCCATGTTAAATTCTCCACTTATTTATTTCGTATGCTTGACGTTTAGTCTCCCGATGCGCCTCACCATACCCGGAACTCTGTTCTTCGAGTACATCGATCTCTATGGCGCAAGCATCCAATCGGTTCTCGTATAACTGTTGTACCCATGAGTGGTCGAATATTGTTCTGCCTTGGCTTGTGCCGCGTTCGAATATTCGTTCAGGTTCTCTGACAGGAATGACAACACATTCGGCTTCAATACCGCGCTCTTTAATCATACGCTGTACACGTTCTGCTTCTTTACTGTCAATAAAGACAACACGATCGCCGTCCTTTAGGCTTTCTACCATTGATACAGTGCGACCAGATTGCCGCGCAGATTGAAAGTAGACCCTGGACATTGATTTCATCGCAGCCCCTATACCAAATAAATCCATAATTACCACCTGTAGTTTTTTGAAATTTTTTGTGTTGTAACCAGGTCAACATTATCAATCGGTATTATTGATGGTAATGCAAACCCGTTATGGTCTGGCTTATCCTTATCCAGTATCGTTTCGATATGTGATTTACAATATGGCATGTTAAAAGTTGAACCGAATTTTTTAACCTGAAGAACACCGTTGGCCATGTTGCCGCAGTCCTTGCAATAAACAGATTTCCCTGTTTCATCTGCAATCATCCATCGTATACCGCGACCACTACAGTATTTCTTCTCAAAATACTTAGCCAGTTTGAAAAATAAAATAATGCTGTTAATTATAGTTTTCATGATATTGCTATACCACTATTGGCATTTTCACTCACCTCAATTTGGCAAATGTCGCTAGTTGCTTCGCCACCTTCTGTCATGCTTGGGTAACTCACATCGATGTACCATATTTCAGTATTTGGCGATATGCCTTCATCGGCCAATTTCTTGTCCACGTATTTTTTAAAGTCATTCCAACTCATCTGTTTCATAATAATCTCGTTGTTTTTTATCCCAGTAGTCTTCTATGTCTAGTGGCAGATGACCATATTCATCAGCCAGGTATCCAGTTCGTATTTCACCGGCGACACATTCACACGTTTCGTTGTTTAACTGATCCTGGCCCGTTACAATGTCGCACTGGTTACCATCACTGTGATTACACCCGTCGCAGTCAAACGAATCGATTGACCGGTAGGCAGTGCACCAGGCAGCCCCGTTACACTTCCCGCCACCCAACCGGTGTGGGTGGTCTGGGTACGCGCCACACATGCAAACGATTTCATCTTTATGTCGTTTACGTTTGGTCATCTAGTAATTTGAAATCCGACCATTCTTCCCGAATGCTTTGCCAATCACCTTCTATCCAACAACGCATGAAAGCCTTCGGGTCATCTGTTTGTTCAGCGTACTCAATGACAGATACAAGATACTCAGTCGGGTCGTATTCGACATCAGGGAGTGTTTTGATGACCGTTTTCAAAGATGTCCCTGCTGCAAAAGTAAAATCCATATGCATCCCTGAATCAGTTACTATTTTTATAACGCTTTTCGCTCTAATTTTTGTATTGTTACTCATTTTTGTCTCACGTCTTGTTCTGGGTACGGGCGAACATCGATCATCGAAAGGATTGCATCAGCTTTCATATAAGCCACCTGTAATGTTTTCGACCAGTCACCAGTGTGACCACCTGAATTCAATCGTATACGACCTTCAGCACTGTAGTACACACCATTGAACGTCAGTATGAACTGCCGCGGTGTCGTCAATGACGCTGTTATACGACCAACATGTTTTCCATCGCAATAAATTAATATTGGTCGGCTAGTGTTCTTTCTGCTGTATGTTATTTTCATAATTAGTTACCTGTAAATATTTCACCAGTTACACGAGTTAATATAAATAAATAAATAAATGAAATGAAAAATGAAACAGCCCAAGGTAACCAGTGCCCATCTACCCAGTGTACTGTCAGCATTTCGATGTATGCAGAAAGACCGAGTACGTCCTGAGTAAACAGTAACGCCGAACACGTAGCCATTACGCCGAGAAGGAAAAACCGAAACGCAATTGCTGTAAATTTTTTCTGTTCAATAACTATATATTTCATAACCCTTCTACCTTAATTTTAAACGACTCAATTTGACCAGACACTTGTTCGAATGGATAACCTGCGAACGTGGTGGCCATACCATGGCGATCATTGAAGAAACAGCTTGCCATCTCTTCAGCCCGTGCACGGTTGTAGCCCTCGTGAGAAAACTGGACAACAATTTTCGGTTCGCCTGGAAACTCATCTTTATATTTAACATGTGTTTCATAGATAGCATTTTCTATATCGTTTAGTATGTTGTCGCTCATCAGTATTTATCCTCAAACAAATCTAAATTTTCAAAAGGGTGGTCTGGCCACCACTTATTACTTTTGCACAAATTGTCCTTTTCACTAAGGTACGTCAAGTTCCATGGCACATGTAACCCACAAACTATCGGATTAATTATCGGCACGATATGGTCAACATGTATGCTACAACCGTGTTGTCTCATTATCTTAGCTTTCCCATATATCATTTTAAATTGGAAGTCATCTGCACACCAATCGGGCCAGGCCGAATACAACGCTTGATAATATACAACGGACCTTCTGTAATTTTTATTAAGACCTGGGTCGTCAGGGTCTTGTTTAGACAGCCAGTTTGGACTACCTTTGCTCAACGGTGTTGACATTAGCCAACCAACTTAGGGTCAAAGAATGTTTGTAATCGTATTGTTGCTTTAGCCAACCAAATGGTGAATGCCTTGTCATCGTCGTTGCGAATTTCCATCCAAAAAATTATCGCGCCGACTGATTGTTCTTGCTTTTCAGTTAAGCATCTTGGAATTGGTTTTAAATAACGCACCAAGCACCTCCGTGTCGAATTTAGGCGATTCAAAAATTTGCATTGTTTTAGCCAGCACCATATTGCGTAGGTTACGACTCATGTCGCTGAAATGAACACAATGCAATGCATGCAATGCCTGGTAGTCTTTACGGTCAGGTGGCACACAACCGGATAGCTTTATGCACTTATCAACAGTACATATATCAAAGTAAGTACTTTCAAACATTACCTTTAAAGCAGTGATTGCAGCTTCACGTTGAAACTCGTTCATAACAAAGCAATCTCTGTATTTGGCAGATATGTTGTAGGTTGGCCGATTGTTTTTACTTTTTCAAAATTTAAGTATGCAACATCACAGCCTGTTTCTTTTGTAAAAGTATCGAGAAGCTTTTTTAAATCGCATTCAAGCTGCACTTTTTTATCTTTAACGTTTTCAATTTCCATTGTGTTTATGTCCTCTTTTGGCTCTATGTCCACACTTTGTGCAGTATGGGTAATCTGTGTAAAATTTATTAATTACAATTTGTGTCTCATGGATACGTTCATGCACTTTCCGTAGTTCATTACGTTCCTTGCGTTTCTTAGTACGGGCAATTCTTTTCCGTAATAAGTCGAACAACAATTCTTGATATTGCCTATACGCCATACACACCTAATCTACTAGGGTCGATGATGAAACATCCTGGTACTTGTTTAAAACCAAACCTTTTGTTCCATTTTTTCTGGATACGGTCATGGTATGTGATGCCTTTGAACATGTGCTTTTCAAGGTGTTTAATTTGTGACCTTGTTAGCTTATGCGTTCGGGCAGGACGTGACTCGATAGCCATTAAACTTTCTACAACGCGCATGCCGTTAAACAAATTGCCAAACCCAGGATCAATCATTTTTCTGGCCGAACCATTCGGTGGTATTTGTGTTGACCCATCAGCACACGTAGCTGGTCAGTAACACCCTTGACATCACCGGAGTGCAATTCAAAGTTATTTTTATCAAACCATCTTAGCCATTCGTACAGTTGCGACTCGGCGTGTTCACCATGACCGAGGACACAAACGCAGGGATGTTTGTGATATGCATCTTCAGGAGTCCACACGCCACCGTTATCGACATACTTTTCTGTTTCTTCGTCAGACCATTCGTAATCTGGATAGGTATCACTTACAACGATGCCGACACACTTTCTACCGAAACCTACTTCACCATCAAGGTCAATTATTGCACCGAGACGACCGCAGTATGTTTTCATCCAATCGATTTTTTGGTTATGCGTAACAGGTGTTGGTTTGAATTTTGGCGTTAAGTACTCGATTAAATATTTTGCGTATTCAACAAGAACTCGTCTATCTTTAAATACAAACGACTCTTCATTGTTTTCAACCGCGACAGAATACATTGATTCAAGTTCTTGAAAATCACCAGCGTTTATTTCAATCATGAGTTCGCCAGAGTTAGCAGTGTCATTTTTTTCGTTGTGCGGATTAACAGATGGTTCACCAACAGACCCATTGTTGTGGATATCTGCCCATGACCAACTTTCAGCACCATCGACGTGAAGCTGAAATTTAATCTCGCCATCTGGTAGTTCTGGATGGTTAGTGTCTTTTAGAATTTTTTGTACAGCATCGCTAATCTGACGCTTTTGTATTACTGAAAACATAGTTCTGACCTTTCGTTGTGTGTTATTTAAAAATGTTGTGTTTCATCCAATGCTTCACCAAATGCAATAACGTCGATACATTGTTGTTTAAGCTTTGACGTAGTAGCAGATTCATTTCCGATACATAGGTTGGCCTCACCGACAACCATATGCTGCGCGACGACATCCTGTGCAATCGATTCGAATGCTTGAAATAGCAATACCAGTTCTTCTTCTTTTAACGACATGTTCTGACCTTTCTAATGTTGTTTAAATTTATATTTAAGATATCTGTAAGCCAGTAGGATGGCCTACCCACTTGTCCCTTCGCAATGCACTCTTCCCCTAGTACTGCCGAGAGTGCGTAGCTGGTATGCATCGATGTCACTCACAGATATCATAGATATAAACTTTAATAATAGAGCGTCCCTGCTCAGTGCTGCTATTTGCTGGTGATTGTCACAGTTGCTTTACCAGTTTTCATCACGCGGTTTGTTTCGTAATTGACGCTAACCGAATACGGGAACACTGTTACTTTCGTTTCGACATACACTGGTTCAATAATGCCACCCACACCGGCGCACATTACCCATGTCGCATTGGTATTTTTACTGGCAAAGATGCCATTAGGTTCCGGTTGCTCAACTACCAATCGGCTATAGTTCGTTGAACTACCGTAACGCTTACCAGTTAACGGATTTGTCAGGCTGGTGTCATAAGGAATGCCGAAGCCGATGCTGGCACAATCACCTTCAATCATCCCCCTGTCACTCCGCCAGACAGAATGGGTACTGGCTTCCATATTTCGAATATTGTACAACTGGGTGACCATGTGTCGTTCAAGGCTCCAATCATACGCAGGCACCGGTTGCGCTTTTGAGTATTGAGACTGTTGCCGTTCGACACTGGCGCTGTCCTTACTTGTTTGCGACACTTCGTTGCAACCTGTTAAAGCCGATACTGCTAATGCTGCTGTTGCTAAAATTAAAAGTTTTTTCATAATTAATGTTTCCTGTTTTATTGATGTGTTGTTTAAAAGGGTTTACTGATTGATTGTTATTGCGCGAAGCTGTGACCTGAGAATGCTTTTTTGATTAATCAAGTCCTGACTGTTTACTGGATTTCCAGAAAGTAGAATATCTATTTCAGATATGTTTGCTTCGAGGATTGCTCCACGTTGAGCCATGCCAGCTTTATATTGGTAGCTGTTTTCGAACACTACACGTTCAACAATTGTTGTACCGATAATACCGGCGCTCTTGAGTCCAAATCCGATAGCTGATAGGACTACCACGACGACGACGAAGATTGGTAGAAATCTCCAAAACGTCCAGCTTGTTTCTCTTGCAGCGCGACCAGCACTCTGCCGATAATCATTGTTATTCATAAATATAACCTTTGTTGTTTATAATTAATGTGTTTGTTTTTAGTACGAACGAATCATCCCATAGTATGAGATAACTTGTCAAGTGTTTATTTTAAATATTATTCACGGATATTATTAGCATCTAAAAAATCACTACAATGTGTAGATGCTCGTTTCATGCTGTGTTGATGGTTGTTTTTATATTGATGCTCAATCCGGCAAATATCAGTAAGTAACTGTTCTGCAAGATTCGTCAACTGTCTCAAGTTTTCATATGTTTTATTATCAGTATGGGTTTCACCTACAGGTTCAACTTGTCCGATTAATGTCATTGTTACTTCATATATGTCCATGATTAAAATCCAGCGAACGGATGCGTATTATCGTGATTCTTAATAACGCTGATAACCATGTTGGCATCGACAACGGTAAATTGCTCACCAGCATCCACACGCTTATTAGCAAACTTCGCTATCTGTTCTGCGAGTTTGAGATCGTTCTCTCGTTTGACTTCAGCCACTGCTTGGAATATCAGTATGCCTATTTCTTCTTTCGGTATTGCATTACCGTCTTTATCGAATAACTGTTTCATATTAGTTGACCCTTATGTTGTTTTGTTGTTTGACTGCGGATAATCCCACATCATGTTATAGATGTCAAATTTTACAGGGCACCAGATGTAGAGTATTATCGTTGCCCCTGATGATTAATCACCCAACAATAAAAAAGCCCCTACCCGAAGGTAGAGGCCCAAACAACACATTATCACAGGTCAGTATGAAATGAGATGTCAGATGCGAAACCATCTGACTAGCAACCAGAAACATGAAGGAAACCGATTACATGAACGCGATTATAACAGAACAAGAACCATACGCAACCAATGATTATATTACTGTTTTTACCCAATACGCCCCCGCTGGCAAAACATTCGAACGAGATGAGCGGGGATTTCTAAAGAAAGAATCGGCCATCGTCGCCTTTGCAACTGGCCAGGTCCATCACGTCCCAACGGTCGAGTCGTTCGCCGCAATCCTCACTGAAGTATCAAACAATTCCAACCAGTGCATCATGCTCGGTTACATCCCGACAACGCAGGACGGTGCACCGTTCGAGTTGACCAGTGAGAAAGATTATCTCGAACGCATGGGTGATAGGGACGCTCCCTTCTTTATGACCGAAACGGGAATGCGCGTTGCGCCCAGACTCAAGCGTAATGTCATCGGCTCATCGTGGTGCATGCTCGACAGGGATATCACTCCAGGCATGTCTGACGAGATGGCGGGGTTATCGCAGGACGAATGGATAGACCACGTTGCCCAGTTACTGCCCGGGCTGCGCGAGTGCGGCAAAGTTATTTCATCGAGCAGTAGCGGCCGGCTAGTTATTGACGGTGTGCAACAGGCAAGCAAAAATTTCCATCTCTATTATCAGATACAAGATCCTGTTGATTTAGAACGTATCGGTTCGGCGATGCTCATCAACTCGTTTGACTATGGCCTCGGTTACCATAAGCCGATCGGCAGTGGTGATGCCACAGTCCCATGGTCAATCTTCGACCCGACAACATTCTCCCGTGAGCGATTGTGCTACGAAGCCGCCCCCGTGGTCATTGGTCCAGGGTTGGAGATCGCCCCCGCAGATATCCAGTATTACACCGGCAACCGATTAGACACCTCTTTCGTACCAACACCCGAAGGAAGCCGCCATGGTCTATCTATGTCAACAGATGCTGGCGGGGGTACGGTGGTCGCCGGTGACAACCTCGATCTCGATCAGACGGTAATTACCCGGGATTACGGAAATATCACTATCCGGCAATTCCGTGACGATTGGAACATGCCGGAGAAAATCAGGTGCCAGTGCTTCAACCGTGACTCGGTATCCATGAACGCCTATCTGCAGAAGCTGCCTGGTGGCCGAGTTCTCTATTTCGACAACGGCATGCGCCTGAAGATGGTTGCCCGGACAGATGTCACTGAGGTGATGGGCGGCATGGGTATCCCTAATCTTGAGATGCAGGAGCCGGTCATCGCCACGAGCGTGGTAAACATGACGACCGGCGATACCAGCTACATGGTCGATAATGTCCTACAGCTAAACTTGATTGCCGATTTATTCATGGCGTTGCCGGAGATCCAGGATCTACATCTCATCAATTATCAGGACAACCTGTACCGATACGAGGTGGACAAAGGTGGCTACGTTGCCTGTGAAAAGAAGTGGCTTACCAACCGTGTTACAAAGTTCATCCCCAAGTGTTACAGCCTCGACGTTAAGACGGGTATGCCAATCTTAGGCAATCCAGGCCGCAACACGGTGAACTCTGTTGTCGGGTGCATCATGGCCGAGATGCATGAAGAAGATTGGGAACAAAGCATTCCTTTTTATAGACACGGTGAACGGTATGCCGGTCAGGTCGGCGCGAACAAGTTGATTGTTTTTCGCAATGGCTCACTCGATATCGAAACCAAAGAATTTACCGAATCATCACCTGAGTTGTTCGTGCTGAACCCGCTACCATATGATTATAACAAGGTGGCCGTTGCACCAACCAGGTTCATGCAGTTCCTCGATGAAGTCTGGCCAAACGACCCAAAGTCTCACGATCTACTGCAGGAATTTTTTGGATACCTAATCAGTGGCGAAACAAACATGCAGAAGATATTCACGCTCATCGGTGTACGCCGCGGTGGTAAGGGTGTCATCGGTCGATTGATGAAGGCATTGGTCGGGGGGCATGCGATAGCAGGGACAACATTAAAAGGCGTTTCTGAAAATTTTGGCATGCAGGGACTGCTCGATAAGAAGGTGTGGCTCATCGCTGATGCCCGGGTCGGAAAACACATTGACCAGGCGACAGTCGTGGAAAGGTTATTGACGATATCTGGTGAAGATACTTTGAACGTGCCGCGGAAAGGTCAATCGGATTGGACAGGGCGACTTGGAGTGAGGACGGTTATCATGTCCAACGTGATGCCGATGTTGTTTGAGCCGTCCGGTGCGATGCTCAGTCGATTGGTCACGTTACAATTTAATGTGTCGTTCGAAGGCCGCGAGGATATCTATCTGGAAAAGAAGTTACTCGATGAGATATCCGGTATTGTGAATTGGGCATTGGATGGGCTGAGTAGGCTGAGAAAGATAGGTCGGTTCACTGAGTGTGCGGCCACGTTCGAAATGAAAGAAGATTTCAAACAATTGAGCAATCCGTTACACGGTTTTACAGATGTTATCGTGGGGGAATCTTTCGATGGTGAGGCGTTATGCTCGGATGTCTTTTTGCTATGGAATTCTTTCCGTCAGAGAGAAGGAATTACGATTGGTGCGAGTAAACAATCCTTCGGTCATCTTTTGAAAACGGTGTATCCAAACGTGTCCAGGTTACAAGTTGTTAGGGGAGGACAACGTGTTTACGTTTATAAGAATATGCAAATAATTGGTGTACAGTTAGAAGGTATGCAATAATTTTGCATAGAACTCCATAAAATCACTCCCCCTACTCCCTCTACTCCCTCTTTTATGCTTTGTGGTAGGAGCATGAGAATAGGTATTATATAATAGGCTTCCCATGCTGAACTAACAAAGCTAAATTATGGGAGTAAAGGGAGTAGGGGGAATAACAGATATGCATGAATTTTGCATACACATAAATGATGCGTAAGCCGAAAACCGACACATCATGAGGTTAGATAATGCCAAGAACATACCCCCAAGCACGTAAATGGTACGGCACGAAAGAGTGGCGACACCTGAGAAAGATAACGCTTCTCAAATACCCGATATGCACCCGGTGCGAACACAAAACGTCAGTCATCGTTGACCACAAAGTTCCGCACAAAGGAAATCGAGAATTGTTTTTCAAGGAATCAAATTTGACCGGCTTATGTAAGAAATGTCACGACAGTTGGAAACAACGCCAGGAAAACGATCGCATCGATACTGCATGCGATGAAGATGGATACCCCCAAGACGAGGGGCACCCTTGGAACATCTAAATTATAACTTCAATGATTTTTTAATAAGGTTTCTTTTCACAATGATCCTGGCATCACGCTCTGCAATTTGAGAGCCGGGGGGATGACGGGGTAGGTCATTTAAAATCGGTGCGTTTTTTAATGTTTTTTTTTTTTT
>VAPL010211019.1_pt1 | contig 73495 bp, 70 predicted proteins | sample 3395061 | NCBI WGS metagenome assembly VAPL01 (sample SAMN08290444, study PRJNA428436) | hydrothermal vent metagenome | isolation source: Deep-sea hydrothermal vent chimney 2 | place: Pacific Ocean: Juan De Fuca Ridge | depth 2182 m m | reverse complement strand
TGCCGCGCTGACCGCCAAGGACGCGGAAATGCAATAGGATTGTCGGGAACAATCCTTGCCTTGCGGCAGACGGTTTTATGACGCCCTTTCGGCTTCATGGTCTAAACTTGGTCGAAAGTTTAAGTGTTATCGTCCTTATCACGAGTTCAGGTTAATTAAACAGCCAAAAACTTATGGAGCTAAATTTTTAGCAATAAGCCCGCGTTGATAATTTGCCTTTGGTAAGGGAAAACGGATTTGGTAACCGCTACCAAGAGCTTGTTCAATCGGTTCACCTTTTAAGGTTTCCATTTTTTCCAGTATCATCGAAATATTGCCGTGCGGAGACACCACTTCGATGCTGTCACCCACACAGAGCTTGTTTTTTATATCCACTTCGGCCATTTGCAGTGCATCGTCATAGCCGGTTATTTCGCCGACAAACTGTTGCTGCACCGATTTGGAAACGCCGCTGAGGTAGTTCTGGTATTCCTGATTCGGGTGACGCTCTAAAAAGCCCTCGGTGTAGCCGCGGTTGGAGAGGTTTTCAAGCTTGCCGTATAAGCTGGCATCAAATTCACGGTCGGCAATAGCATCATTAATGGCCTGGCTATACAGCTGGGCGGTACGGGCGACGTAGTAATGTGATTTGGTACGGCCTTCAATTTTGAATGAATTGATGCCCATTTTAGCAAGGGTGCCAATATGTTGAATTGCGCGTAAGTCTTTGGAATTCATTATATAAGTGCCATGTTCATCTTCCAGAATAGGCATATATTGTCCGGGGCGGTTTTTTTCTTCAATCACGTAGACCTTGTCGGCTAGAGGGTGGCGTGGTTCTTTTTCGGCGAAGGCTTCAGGTGGGTTTTTTATCGCCGCCATGGCATCAAACTCAATTTTTTTAGACTCGGTTTTTTGCACGTCGCCCATAATATTTTCTTCGGCAGGCTGCACGTCATATTCCCAGCGGCAGGCGTTGGTGCAAGTGCCTTGATTGGGGTCGCGGTGATTAAAATAGCCGGAAAGCAAGCAGCGCCCTGAATAGGCTATACACAAGGCACCATGCACAAACACTTCTAGCTCAATATCAGGGCATTGTTGACGGATTTCTTCAATTTCGCCGAGTGAGAGTTCACGCGACAAAATAATGCGCTGCAAGCCGAGAGATTGCCAGAATTTAACCGCCGCATAGTTGACCGTATTGGCCTGTACCGATAAATGCACCGGCACCTCCGGCCAGCGTTCACGTACCATCATAATTAAACCAGGGTCGGCCATAATAAGCGCATTGGGGTTTAAGGCGATAACGGGCTCCATATCGGCCATATAGGTCTTAATTTTGCTGTTGTGGGGCATTAAGTTACTGGCAACAAAGAATTTTTTATTCAGTGAGTGAGCATGTTCGATGCCTTTTGCTAAATTGTCGAGCTGGAAGTCATTGTTTCTTACTCGTAAGCTGTAACGGGGTTGCCCGGCGTAAACGGCATCGGCACCATAGGCGAAAGCATACTTTAAATTTTTAAGGGTGCCGGCGGGCAGCAGTAATTCAGGACGATTCATGGTTATTTGTGTCTGGTTGGAGTGATTGCAGCTGGATGAAAACGATTTATCTATTGTTCATTATATATGAATTTTAAGCATCATTAAGCTGTCGTGGAAAATAAATCAGGACGACAGCCGTTTATGGTTAGCTTTTGAAATGTGACGGACATACCTTTTTGAGCCCTTAGAATGCGTATACTTTGGTCTGAACAAATAGATAAGAAAAAACATATCATAATAAAAATTATAGATGGAAGGTCAAGCAGATATGATCGAAGGGAAAGTGAAGTGGTTTAATAATAGTAAAGGGTTTGGCTTTATCTCACCCAATGACAGTGATTTAGATATTTTTGTACATTTTTCTACAATTAAATCAGAAGGTTACAAAACCTTAAAAGAAGGCCAGGCGGTTCAGTACGAGGCCGAAGAAGGCCCTAAAGGCTGGCATGCGATTCAGGTTGAAATTGGCCAGTAATAACCATTGTAATAAATGGTTAATTGATGCAAAAAGTACTTGCTAGCAAGACCTTATTCAAGGCATAGTTAGCGAAATAATTACTAGTGCATTGAATTTTAAGGGGTATAAAGTTGGGTACACTCGAAGCAAGTCAGGAACGTCGTAGTGAATCACATTCACAGTTACATACGTTATTAGAAACGAGAAAGGAAAGTCTTTCACTATTTAATCAACTTGCAGAAATGCGTCCATTTAAACCGGACCGTGAAAGCCAGTTAATGCTTCAGGAGTTCTGTGAAGCGATTGTCGATTATACCGCGAGTGCGCATTTTCAGCTTTATCGGTTTATTGATGATGGCACTGAACGGCGATCTGATATTAGCGGCCTTGCTGCAAAAGTTTATCCACAAATTTCAGATATGACTAAAGTCATTTTGGCATTCAATGAGAAATACGACTGTTCTGATCACTGTAACAATCTTGAAGAACTGGCCGATGACTTATCACAGCTTGGTGAGGTATTAGCCGACAGGATTTTACTCGAAGATCAGCTTATTACGTTGCTGTTGGGTGAACGCTAAATCGGTTGTTGAGTTGTTATAATAAAAAGAAGCCCGGTACTTTACCGGGCTTTTTTAGTGTTGCTCTCAAAAAACAAGCCGTGGTTTCGTTGGCTTACACAAAGCTTAGGAGGTCATTATTGTTGTTAATTGCCGCTACTCGCTATTATCTTTACGGCTTCTTCTAAGCTTATTTCTTCGACTTCGTAAGTGGGTATTTCGTCTTTCATATCCATATCCCCTATTTAGCTGAACTTTGATTTACATTAACAATATTAGGTAATTAAAGATAATAATTCAAGTTAATTATAGATAATGAGCGCATCTTATTGATTTTAAGGTGAATATAGCTTAAATGTAGGGAGCCTTATGACGGTTATGCTCCTGTTTGCTATTGGTTTAGCGCTGTCTCAAGGCCTCGTTTTGGTAATATTCAAGCGTATCTAAAGCATTATTTGTAGTATGGTAATTAGATACCAAAAACCACATAGTCATCAAGGAGGGTTTAATTATGTCCGAAATTCCCAGTTTAAGACGCGAAACGCGTTACGGTATTCCTGCTGCCGACCAAATTTTATTTAATCGTTATTATCTTATTGGTTATTCCTACTATTTTAGGCAGGCAAAATGGGCATTGGAAATTATAAGTCCCGACAGAAAATACATTTCTCCAGAAAAAGTAAAACGGATTGATAAATTCCGACCTGATTTTCGTATTCCCGAAATGTTTCGAGCCGATTTAGATGTGTATAAAGGCTCTGGATTGACCCGAGGCCATTTGGTTGCCAGTGCCGATAAGTTGGATACAGATCTGCAAAATAGTGAAACATTTTTGCTTTCGAATATGTCACCCCAAAACAGGAGTTTTAATAGCGGTATCTGGAGCCAGCTAGAAGCGAAGGTAAGGGAACTGGATGCCAATAAAAAAGTATATGAAACCTATGTGCTCAGCGGGCCTATTTTTGATTTTGACAAAAAAGTAAAAAGCATCGGCGATACCGAAGACAAAGGTATCCCTATCCCTATTCCACCGGCGTATTTTAAATCAATACTCACCGAAAACAATCGCGGCAAACTTAAAATGTGGTCATTTATTATTCCCAATAAAAAAGTTGATATGCCATTAGAGAGTTATCTTGTATCAACCGAAACCGTCGAACGGTTTGCCGGGATTCAATTATGGGAGCGTTTAATGGGTAAAAAAATGGATATAGAAAAAAAGAAAACTCGTTCTATGTGGTAACTGTAGTTAATTGTTTTGGAACCGCGCCAAAGTTGAAGAGATTATTTGGCCTGAATTAGGGATAACAAATTCTGCCGTTCTCCACCGGACAGCGCGGCAGTCGAGCAGCCACGGATGCGTGTTTTTTGGTAACCCCAGCTTCCTGTCCTCGTTTAATAACTGATATCTCTTATCCCTAGTTCAGGTTAAGTGCTGTACTTGTTGGCTTAGCCGATATGCTGCGGATTAATGGTCTGGCGTTGTGTTCGGGTTTCTTCAAGATGCTCTCGCACGTGCTGGGTTTGGCCCATTTGATTACCAATATAAAACCCAAGCTTAAAAACGATATAGCTCAAAATGGCGCTGGCGGATACTGCGGCGACTACAATTAACATCATTAATGACCTCCAAATGATGGGTGTGGGGGGAATGCTTTGTCTGGCCGTTTTTCCAGGGATAATTAAAAAAGAATTATCGTCGATTTTCGGCGTCAGGGTTGTGGTGCTAACTCTCTGTAAGTATCGGCGATAAAACGCATTTATTAAATTTATTTTTGTGCGCTGGCCGAGATTTTGGCTTAAATATTGCCGGTGTATTGGTGGATTTGTGACCTGGTTTTACCGCTAGGCAATAAGTTTGAGTGGCTCAGAAGCGGCAATTAAGAGGCGGGACGATTGCCTGTTTTATGTTTGGCGATAGTCAGATCACGCCCAATAGGCAGCATGCGTTCAAGCAAGGTGGCAGCGGGTAACCCCAACCTTTTTTCATAGATTACGGTGTAAGTAAGTACTCGCTTAAGATAGTTTCTGGTTTCATTAAAGGGCACCATTTCTACCCAGAGATCTGCCGGCACGCTCGTACCGGCCTCAGGGAGCCAGGATTTAACCCGCGATGTTCCGGCATTATAAGCGGCAGTAGCAAGTACAGGATGGCCGTTGTAGCGGTCTGATATTCGCTTTAAGTAGCCAACCCCTAGGCGAACATTGGTGGCGATATTAAGCAGTGACCTTTTGGTATTACGCATGCGCACACGTAGACGACGCGCCATTTGCCGTGCCGTGCGAGGCATGAGCTGCATTAAACCAAGAGCACCGGCATGCGATTTAGCATCCGGTGTAAAAGCGCTTTCCTGACGTATCACCGCAAAGGCCCAGGCGGGGTTAATCTTTTGTTTTTGAGACTGGTTGATAACCAGTTTTTGATGGGTGAGTGGAAAACGCAGCTCCAGATCATCCCAGTATTTTGCCTGTGCGAGGGTTTGAATTACCCGATCTGGCCATTTCCATTCAGAGGCCAGCCGTGCGGCGGTTAACATTTGAGGGTGGCTCATTCGCGCAACGGCATAATTCCATTCACGCCGTGCATCAGCGGCACGTTTTAATGCGAGCAGTTCACGCGCTCGTGAGATGGCGGGGATTTTTTCAATCAGGTTCATATTTTTCGTGCTGAAGCCAATTGGCCGGTGACCCAGTTGGTATACCTGGCCAATACGGTCAGCGGCCAGAAAGCCGTAGTAATTACGTGAGTCGGTATTCACTAAATAATAGCTACGCGCTTCGTCTAATTCGCCTACGGCTTCGAGTGCTCGCGCCCGCCAGTAGTACCATTTGGGTTGTTGCTGTAATTCAGGAGATAGTCGATTTATCCAGTCGAGTGCCGATGCCCAGTCCTGGTCTCGGATTGCAGTCATCACATGCCAGCTGCTGAGTTTGTCGTCTTTTAAATTAATATCGAGCTTGCTTATCCAGGTGCGCGCTTCGTCGGTGTTTTCTTTAAGTAAGGCTATGGATAAGCGGCGTAAAATCCGCTCTTTTTCTGCTTCTTTAAAGTCATACGCCGATTCCGATTCAAACGTTTGCCAGATTGAGGCCGCTTGTTTGGGGTCTTTGCGTGCCATACGTGCAAGCCCATCGGCTATCATCCAACGCAGCATTTTGGGGCGTGCATTTTCAGGAAAATAGGCGTGGGCTGTTAGTAAATACTCGGGGTTACGCCGAATCTTCGACCACATGCTCACCCAGAAACGCTCGTTTTTATTTAAGTAACGGCTTAAGTAACGGGCCAGTCGAGAACGGCCTTTTGTCATAGTTAAATGAATGCGTTGCCAAACCAGTTCATTGCTTAGCAGCCCAGCTTTACGCCATTTTTTGATAGGCTGGTCACATTGCCTTGGTAAAGACTTGCTTGTTAGCCAAAGGCTTCTCAATACCGCATAGGCACTTTCTGGTTGGGATGTTTTAAGCAGCGCATTGACAAATTGGCATTGCAGACGGCGGTCATTGTTAGAATAGTAATTATCAATAAAAAGCTGCCAACGTCCGCGTCGAGCCAGGCTTTTTAACCAGCGGTGACGTAAACGGGTCGATACCGGAGTACCGGCGTTTTCACTGATAAAGCTTTTAATTTTACTTGAAGGTTGTGTGTATAGGGTGCGGGTGTATTCATTGAGTTTTAGATAGGTGTGCAACGGGTAATCACGTAGCTTTTGTTCCAAGCGCCGATAGGTTTGCCGGTGACCGAGGCGTAAAGCGCGTTGAGCGGCTTCATACTGATAGCGTTGGTTGACAATTTTTTGTGTATCGGAAAAGCCAAAAGCGAGATTTGACGATAGCAATAGAGCAATAATGCTTAAAATAAGCGTCAGTAAAACGTTAAATTGTGGTGTTTTAGTGTGCATCTTTATAGAGTCATACAGGAATTATGCCAAATACCTTCATCTTATTTGTAAGGAAGGCATTGTAACTCTTTGTATTTAAAATAATAGAGTTGCTCAACCAATACCTTTAACCCTAGCATATCGGCAGGCTATACGCATTGCTAAAGTATTTTTAAAGTAGCTTCTTTTATAAATATTGAAAGCGTGAAGCGATGGGGTAAAAAGTTTATACTTCGCATCCAAAAGTTTTTAGGCCTGTTTTTGCGTCAATGTTAAGGAATATTCGGTTATGTCAGATAGTAAAAATTCAACTCCAGAAAAATTAAATAAAACCAGTGCGCGTATTACCCAGCAAAAATCGCAAGGGGCATCGCAAGCCATGCTTTATGGTACGGGTTTAACGGAAGCAGATATGGACAAGGCTGAAGTGGGTATTTCCAGTGTCTGGTACGAAGGCAATAGCTGTAATATGCATTTGAACGAGCTGGCGACGAAAGTAAAAGAAGGTGTACAGGCAGCGGGTTTAGTGGGTATGCGCTTTAATACGATTGGTGTGAGTGACGGTATTTCGATGGGCACGGATGGTATGAGTTATTCCCTGCAGTCGCGTGACTTAATTGCTGATTCGGTAGAAACGGTAATGAATGCCCAGTGGTATGACGCCAATATTTCCCTGCCGGGCTGTGACAAAAATATGCCAGGTGTGCTGATTGCAATGGGGCGCATTAATCGCCCATCTCTAATGGTTTATGGCGGTACGATACGTGCTGGCCATTATCAGGAAAAAACACTCGACATCGTTTCAGCCTTTCAAAGTTATGGTGAATTTATTGCCGGGCGTATTAGTGATGAGGAACGTCAAAATATCGTTCGTAATAGCTGCCCGGGTGCGGGTGCCTGTGGCGGCATGTATACGGCGAATACCATGGCAACGGCGATCGAAGCAATGGGCATGAGCCTGCCATACAGCTCATCAACACCGGCAGAAGACCCATTAAAACATGAAGAATGTATTAAAGCCGGTGCAGCGATCAGGAATTTATTGGAAAAAAATATCTGTCCTAGGGATATTATGACCCGTGATGCGTTTGAAAATGCATTAGTGATGGTGATGGCATTAGGCGGTTCAACCAATGCCGTATTACATTTAATCGCCATGGCGCGCGCAGTGGATATTGAATTAACCATTGATGATGTTCAGTCGGTGAGTGACAAGGTGCCGTTTATTGCCGATTTAAAACCCAGTGGCAAATACGTTATGGAAGACTTACAAGACATTGGCGGTATTCCGGCAGTGATGAGATACCTGTTAGACAAAGGTTTACTCATTGGTGATTGCTTAACGGTAACCGGCAAAACAATTGCCGAGAATTTAGCTGATTTGCCCAGCTTAAAAGGCGGCCAAAAAATTATTATGTCGCTTGAAAAGCCGATTAAAGCATCTGGCCATATTCGTATTTTACGTGGCAACCTTGCGCCCGGTGGTTCAGTTGCAAAAATTACCGGCAAAGAAGGTTTAACCTTTACCGGCCCGGCCAAAGTTTATGATGCCGAAGAAGATATGCTTAAGGCGCTAGAAGACGGCGAAATTGTAAAAGGCGATGTGATAGTGATCCGTTACGAAGGCCCAAAAGGCGGCCCGGGTATGCCTGAAATGCTCACCCCAACCTCCGCTATTATGGGTGCGGGTTTAGGCAATGATGTGGCGATGATTACCGATGGCCGTTTCTCCGGTGGTTCACACGGTTTTATCATTGGTCATGTGGTACCCGAGGCACAGGAAGGTGGTCCGATTGCATTAATTAAAAACGGTGACGTGATTACTGTTGATGCAGAAAAATTAGTGCTGGATGTTGCCGTTGATAAAGAAGAAATGCAAGCGCGACTTAGTCAATGGACAATGCCAGCCTATAAAGCCACGCGTGGTACTTTATTTAAGTATATTAAGCTGGTAAAAAATGCCTCGGAAGGTTGTGTTACAGATGAATAAATTAAGCTGCCATTAAGGTTTAAAAATAAACTATTTTTAATGTTTTGGGTTAATAGTCTTAACCCGTTTGGGTTAACCCATTTCTAAGCTGTTGTATTAAAAATAATTAATGAAACACTGATATAACGGTATTTTGCAAGCTTTTTGCTTTTCAATATGCCGCGAGCTAAAAGTATTTGTTAGAATAAACCCCTGTTACTGATACAAGAAATTAAAAAAATTAAACATTTCACGCAGTGCAGGGGAGAATTTTTATGGTTACTTCATACTCACCGGTTGTAGGTGAATGGTATGTAAAAAGCACAGGCAAACTCATTAAGGTGAAAATGCTTTCGTATCTTGAAGAAAAGATTGAACGCGTTGTCATTGAATATCTCGATGGAACGATACAAATGTTAGCGTTTAACGAGTGGTTAACTCTCGACCTCAATAAACGTATTAGTGATGTTAGCCGTAATATCGTTTTACGCTAAGCTATTCGCCGTTAATGCAACAGGTATAGATAGAAGCCCGTTTTGCGGGCTTTCTTTGTTATTGCGTAACGTAAATGCGGGTGATAGAGATAGAGTGGCAATATTATTTGGCATAAACTGTAGGACAAACATGATTAATTCCGCGTACCTCAGCGACTTCGGTGGTTAAATGTTTTGTTAAAAACGCTAAGGAAAAAATAAAAATATGGACTTAAACTTTCTAAAAAAACAACTACGAAATTTCGCAGAAGAAAGAGATTGGCAGGGTTTTCATTCACCCAAAAATTTAGTGATGGCAATGAATGTCGAAGTGGCAGAATTAATGGAGCATTTCCAATGGTTAACCGAAGCACAAAGTGAAAACCTCGATACAAAAACCTTTGATGAGGTTCAATACGAAGTCGCCGATGTGTTTATTTATTTAGTTCGGTTGTCAGACAGACTGGGTGTCGATCTTGATGCTGTGGTGGCAGAAAAAATTAGCCGTAATGCTGCAAAATATCCTGTGGATAAATGCCAAGGGAGTGCGGCTAAGTATACCGAGTATGAATAATCTTCTCTTAGAGTTTCGCTAACATGAGCGCGAGTTAATTTCATGAAATACCCCCAGTTTTTAGTTTCTGGGGAGGGTATTGGGCCTATTGAGTACTTTTCAGGCAAAAAGGGTTAACCCATTCGTCAAAACCTGGTTATTTATTAACCCGTTTGTGTGATACCGCAACGCGATCTAATCTTGTAAACTTCTTTATATTAATAAAACAAGAATTATTATTTCAATTTTTTAAGGTGATTAAAATGAAATTTTTAAGGGTCGGGCTTTTATCGTTGTTATTTGTTTTAGCTGCACAGATTTCGAGTGTGCAAGCTTCTGCTGGTTCAACTATTAATTCATATAGTTCAAATACCTCTATTCCCACAACTATTGCTGGTTTTGGGATGACAGGTTTTGGTTTAAGTGGCTTAAGTGGCACAACATCAAGCACAGGCTCACCTTTTGGCGGCACTCTAAACTTTGCTGATATTGGCGGAGCCGCTGTTAATATGACGCGTAGTACTGCCGATACAGATAGTTGGTGGGTTAATGGTGAAACGTTTGATTACGATACATACCTGATTAGTGGCTTGAGCTGGGTTGAGATTATATTACCGGAAAATACGCGTGCATTTTCATTTAATGTCGGTGCGAATAAATCTGCTCAGGGCTGGCTTACTGCATCATCACAAACTGTGGGTTCGGCGGGTACTGTGACTACAGCAAAAGATTATTTTGCCGTTAGTGGTACGAATACCCCCGGCTTTGGTGTTTATGCCGATAACAAAGTAGGGAGTTGTACTACTTTAACCTCTGTTGTTATCGACCCTAACTTTATCTGGGGTTTTGGTAACTTTTCAATTAATCAAGATGCCTGTCCTACGAGCGTACCAGAATCTAATTCAATTTATTTACTTGCGATTGGTCTTTTAGGTTTATTGCTTGTTGCGAGAAGAAAAGTTTAAATAAACAAATTAGTGATTCGTTTAATAAAAATCCTGCTTTCGAGCAGGATTTTTTTTGCCCCGAAAAATATATTCTTGAAGTTTTTTATTCAATAACGGTGTTATCTTTTTCATCACCATAGCCAACGAAGGCCAAGGTAAACTTACCCTCTGGATAATCTTTTTTGCGGAGTAGCTTTATACCAAGTAATTCCGTATAAAACTGTATTGATTTGTCTAAGTCACCAACATGAATCATTGTATGTAGTAATCACATTTTAAAAACGTTTTCATTTATCTCTAACATAGTTTATAAATTTATCAGCCTCTAATGGTTTGGAAAAGTAAAAACCTTGGAAAATATCACACCCAAATTCCATCAGCATATCAACCTCAGCTTTATGTTCTACACCTTCGGCAACAACCTCCATATTTAAAGTATGTGCCATATTAATAATGTATTGAACTATTGCTGCTTGCGCTTGATTCTCCAGAATCCGCATGGTAAATGTTCGATCTATTTTTAGTATATCTACTGGGAAATTTTGTAGCCTGCCTAATGAAGAATAGCCAGTTCCAAAATCATCAATAGCGATACTAAAACCTTGCTCAGACAACTGTTGTAGCTTAGCAATAATATTTTCTGAACAATTCATCATACCTGTTTCAGTTATTTCAAGCTCAATTAAATTGTGCTGTAAACCACTCGCCCGGACAGCTTCATAATACTCTTGAATAATATTAGCCGATAAGATCTGGTGTGGCGAAACATTAATAGCTATCCGCTTGAAACACCCTGAAATATTTCGATTGTTTTCCTGCCATGCTTTTATTTGTGATATCGTGTTGTTTAATACCCATTGACCTATTTCAATAATATCGCCATTTTCCTCCGCAAGGGGGATAAATATATCCGGTGGAATCAAACCAAATTCTTTACTTTTCCAACGCAGTAACACCTCTGCGCCAGTTACATCACCTTCTCGGTTTACCTGAGGCTGAAATACAAGAAACAGTTCATTTCGTTCAATGGCTTTAGCAATGCCCAACCCGAGTTGATATTGGTGATTGGTCTGTTCACTAAATTCATTCTTGAAAAAAGTATAATTACTATTATGTTTTTCTAGTTTATTATGAAATAAAGCAATATTCGCTTGCTGAATCAGAGTATTGGCGTCTGTTGTGTGCCTTGGATAACTGGCTATACCGATAGACCAGCTTACTTTTATCGTGTTGCCTTCATTATAAACTGGAAAAGTTGTATTTTTATTTAACGTATCGATAAAAGCTGCCAACTGTGCAGTAAACCGAGTAAAACTTAGATGGTTTGCTGTTAATACAACCATAAAACGATCGCCATCATAACGTACAACTAAAGCCCCAGATGGCGCTTCACGCTCAAGTTGCTGAGCCACTGCTTTAAGCAATATATCACCTCCGTGTCTACTAAGGCTGGCATTAATATCTTTAAAATGATTAATATCAATTAAGATCAACCCCACCTGATGTTGATTAAACTTTGCCGCTTCCAGTAAAACACTCAGCCTTTCTTCCAATAAATGACTATTACCCAGGCCAGTCAATTCATCATAATAAGCCAGTTTGTTGGCTTTTTCTTCTGCCGCTTTTAGTTTGCTAATGTCAATAAAGGTACCAACGTAAGACTCAATATTCCCTTTTGTTGAACGGAATGCCATGATATTTAACCACTCAGGGTAAACAGAACCGTTCTTACGTTTATTCCATATCTCACCCTCCCAACAGCCATTTTTTTTGATACTTTGCCACATGGTTTTGTAAAAGTCTTTATTCTGGCGACCCGAAGAAAGAATTGCTGGTGTAGAACCATACACTTCATCGGCGGAATAACCTGTAATATTTTCAAAGGCTTTATTTACAGATATAATTTTCAGATGCTTATCCGTTATCATCACTCCCTGAGCCGTATTGCGTATAATCAAATCACTATACTTTTTTGCTTTTTGCGTTTGCCGATAACGAATAATTAATATAATTGCAAGCAATAAGCTGCCAATTATAATAGCAAGTATAAGCTGCAAAATATGCTTGTAAGCATGGTTAGCGTTATGCTGACGCTTCTCTGCACGTTGAATCTGATAATCCGATAAATTATTGAGTGCCTGCCTTGCTTTTCTGAAAGCGTCAAGTGCCGGTCCATAAAGGATATCTTCTGCTTGCTCTTGCTTACCTTGCTGGCTTATAGGTAACACTTGTGTCTGAATAATATCAATATAATCTTGCCAGAAAGCGTTCATTACATTGATTAAATGGGTTTCTGTATTATCTAGTCGGGTTTGCTGGTAAAGACTTTTGTTACGCGCCATCCTTGCCAATTGTTCATTGATTTTTTCTTTATGAATAGTATATCGTTCTGGCTCTGTAATATGACGACCAACACGCTCCCGAATACGATACATGGATGCTTTTATATCTTCGATTGTTTCAAGTGGCTTTAACTCCTGAGTGAATATATTATTAACACGTTGATGAATAGCCCCAGCCTTTTCTATGCTGTACAAACCAACTAAAATGGTAACAATAACAGAAGTAACCAAAGCTATATAAATTACGCTGGCACGACTAAAAATATATTGTTGCCTGTTTTTCATTTATTCCAACCCGTGCCAATCTGTTTTTAACACTAAACTCATACTAAATAGATGTACTAAAATTCTTTCAGTGTAATACTATGAAAAATATATTAGCCATACGCACTTTTATTTATTTGAAAATTCAACCCAGAATGAACATCCCTCGCCCTTATCACTTTCAACTCCAATACGGCCATTCATCGCCCCTGTCAGGTGTTTGGCTATAGTCAGACCAACACCTGCTCCCAGAATATTGCTATCTTCTTTACCTGCACGATTAAAAGGTTCAAAAATTTTATTCTGTACATTTTTAGCGATGCCATCACCACTATTATTCACAGATATCCTTATTTTACTTTCATGAACATGCCTGCATTCCAAAAAAACCGTGCTGGCTTCATCACTATACTTCACTGCATTAGTCAATAAATTATAAATAACCAATTTCAAATAATCTTCATCGGCTTGAATCTGGCAACCCGCATCTAGTTTGGTTTCTAATCTAAGGTTGCGTGCTTGCGCTTGTTTTTCAACCAACAACAGGCATTCTCTACAAATGACTTCAACTTTAATCCATTCACTCGAGAAAACAACTTTCTTATCTTTAATTTTTTCAAGAGCCAATACCTGTTCGATCAGCTCCATCAGCTTCATAGCTCTGTCGATAATATACCCTATATGGGTTTTCTGTTTTTCAGTTAAGGGGTCTTTGGTACTTGATTCCAGTATTTGAGCAAAACCCAGTATCGCATTCATTGGTGTTCGTAATTCGTGGCTCATACTTGACATAAATGAAGATTGTGCCTTTATCCTAGCCTCTGCTTTTTCCTTTGCAATTTCAGCTGCTGCTAGTTTTTCATTTTCAATGCCATTTTCTTTAAATATTTTAACTGCTGCTGCCATCGCCCCCAGTTCATCTGTTCTATCTATCGCAGGAATGGATGCTGACCAGTCACGCTGTGCCAATTTTCTCATGGCATTTGTCATTTGGGTAATTGGCCTTGCGATATTACGTTGAAAATAGCCTAGAATAATTAAAGCAATAATGGCTATAAGCATAAAAGAAACAACCATAATCCACATAAAAATCGTATAGTCTGATTCCATATTTATCTGTCGCTGCATCGCACGGCGTACGGAATAGGCCATAAAGTCATTGGCTGCTGCTCGTGCTAAACGAAGTTTAGTCACGGCTTCATGACGTGCAATATCTTCAGCTTGCGTCAATTTACCGTGTTCAACTGCCTGGTATAGCGTATTTTCAAGCATTGAAATATACAGATCCGAATAATGCTTAATATCAGTTATAAATTTTTTTTCCTGTTTATTTAAACCTATATTATAAAGCTTCTTGAAGTTTATTCTTAGTCTGGCTTGTTGTTTATTAATTTCATTTTTTAGTCGGATTCGTGTGGACTCTCGAGCAGCCAGTATATACTCCAAAGAATCTGAACGGATTCGATAAAGTGCTGATTTTATATCATCCGCTTCTTCAAGCCCTGCTACTTCTTGCTCAAACATATTGGTTAGTCGCTGTTTATTTTTCTGTGCACTCCATAAACTAAACAAACCAACCAATAAACTGCTAAAAATTAAAATTGCAATACCAAAAGAGATTTTCCGGGTAATTTTACTTTCAATATAATGCAGCATGCTATTCCTTAATACGTGCTTATTTAGAACCGTATCGCGAAACCCGCACCGACAAAATCACTAGAATCACGGTCGATTGAAATGCCAAAATTAAAATCAAGTTGTATATTATCTGTTAACAGGTAAGCGATACCCGCATCGAACATATCAATATCTTTTGTACTTAAATTAAGTGACATATCGCGATAATATTCGATATAGGTGCCTATCTTATCTGTATGTGAAAAAGCTAGGCCAATTGCTGGTTGAAAATTATTGGAGCGCTGATCACCTTCCACAAAAGAGATAAACTGAAAGGTACCAAATGCACTTATATCCGACTTGATTTCATAATCCCATAGCAAACCAACAAAGGGAGTAAAATAACCGGAATCAGGGGAATTACCGGTCGGTAGCGAAATAAAACCTAAAAAAGAAAGGTTGTAGTTTTCACGCTCTATCAATCGATGCTTGGCACCAATTAGCAAGTCACTGCTTGATGTTACGCTGCCCGTACTGGTACGCTCGCGGCTCCAACCATCAACAAGTATATTGAGCTCTGTTGTTGTGTTTAAACCTATTCGAAAATTTAATAATGGTGCGGTAAAGGTATCTGGATCACCCACATTATTGCCATATTCAGATTGAAAACCTAATTCCATATGACTTACCCCCGACTCTACCGTATAAGTCCCTGTGCTAAAGCCAGGCCTGTCGGGCTGTATGGGTTCTGCTGATATACGCAGTGGTGCTATAAATACTACTAGAGCAATCACTTCCACCAAGCTGATTAATTTTTTCACTTTGCCGCGTTCTCGATTGTTTTAATCAACGTTGCTGATAACTCTTGTGGCACAAACTTACCCACATAAGCATCTGCTCCCACACGTTCACCCAGTGCTATATTAGAGTCCGTCGTCAATGATGAATGCATAACAACCGGTATACCCTTAAAACGTGCATCGGCTTTTATTTTTTGTGTTAGAACATAGCCGTCCATTTCCGGCATTTCAACATCGGTAAGAATAAGTTGAATTTTATTCGTTAGGCTTTCACCTGTGCGCTCAGCCTCATCAGCCATGGAGCAAAGTCGTTCCCATGCTTCTTTGCCATTGAGCGTGCCAATGTAATTCATCCCCATTTTTTCTAATGTACGCTGAATTTGTTTACGTGCCACAATGGAATCATCGGCAAATAAAATGGTGATTTTTTCTGGCTGTTTGTCTATTCCTTGGTACAACGTTTCTTCATCGGCATAGCCAGTGGTATCAGCCAATATTTTTTCAACATCCATAATCATCACTAAGCCTAAATCTTTAATCTCGGTCACCGCCGTTACCAGGCCACCATGCTTATTCGCCATCATAGGCGGTGGCACCCGAACGTCATTCCATGCCATGCGCTTAATACAATCTACCGCATGCACAAGCAGCCCAACAATATGCCGATTGTATTCAGTTACAATTAAAACACTTGGTTTCTCTTTCGAGGCGATGCGACAAAACTGCGGTAAATTAATTACCGGTATGGTTTCTCCGCGTAAGCTCACCATACCTTCGACTGAATCAGGCATATCCGGCGCTTGCGTAATGTCGGGGGTGTGCATTACTTCACGTACTTTGAACACGTTGATACCAAACACTTCATCCCGTCCACTGTTTTCATTAATCCCCAAACTGAATAACAATATTTCTAAACGGTTGGTGCCCGCCAATTGGGTACGTTCATCAACCGATTGCATTGGGTTCGCCATAATGCTCTCCTAATATTTAAACTGACCAACTAAAGCTTGTAACTCGCTGGCCATATGCGCCAACTCTTCACTTGCGATGGAGGTTTGTGCCGCACCATCGGCCGTTTGATTCGACATATCGTTAATGGATACAATATTGCGATTAATTTCATCCGATACCGAGCTTTGTTCTTCTGCGGCATTGGCAATTTGGGTGCTCATCTGGTTAATCTGATCCACCGCTTGGGCAATAGTTTGCAGTGCGGTACCTGACTGTGAAGCATATTCCACCGCCAACTTGGTTTGCTCTCGGCTTTGTGCCATTACTTCGACCGCTTTTGCTGAACCACTTTGTAGTTTTTCAATCATTTCATTGATTTCTGTGGTGGAGTCCTGAGTACGCCCGGCAAGGGTGCGCACTTCGTCGGCAACAACCGCAAACCCCCGCCCTTGCTCACCGGCACGTGCGGCCTCAATCGCCGCATTAAGCGCTAACAAGTTAGTTTGTTCGGCGATGCCTTTAATCACATCAAGTACGGTGTTAATAGCTTCACTATGCTGCTCGACTTGGTTGATGGCTTGTGAGGACATATCAACTTGCTTGGCAAGTTTGTCAATTTCATCAATGGTTTGTTGTACTACACGGTTACCTTCTGTGGTTTGCTCATTTGCTTCATTCGCCGCCGATGCAGTATTGGCAATATTGGCCGCCACTTCCTGTACCGTCGCGGTCATTTCATTCATCGCGGTGGCCACTTGCTCTGTTTGGCTACGTTGTTCTTCAATGGTTTGGCTGGTTTGCATGGTGACAGCGGACATTTCTTCACCGGCTGTTGCAACCTGGTCTACTGTACTGGCAACCGTCTCAATCATTTGTCGCTGAGAAGAAATACTTTTATTTAACGTAAATGCCATCTCACCAATTTCATCATCAGACTGATAGTTAACCTGATGAGTTAAATCGCCTTGATCCATTTTTTCAAGCACATTGCGCATAGCATAAACAGGTTTGGTCAGGCTATGTACTAAATACCACCCGGTAAAACTAGCCAAAATTAAACCGGCAATAATAATGGAAATACTCAACAGCAACATTTCTTTGTAAGCCAGCTCAGCATTAGTATGGCGGCGTTTAGCTCGCTCAACCTGATAATCTGCTAATTTATTCACGGCTTCGCGTGCTAAGCGGAAGGATTTTTGAGCCTCACCGTAAAGTACATCCTCAGCGGCTTCAATTTTTCCTTCTCGGCTAAGCGGTAAAACCTTGTTATTGAGTAATTTAAAATAAAGTGCCGATTGCTTAGCATAGGTTTTCATTAAAGCCGTTTCCTGAACCTTCAATCGAGACTCTTTGTAACTTGTTTCGTTTTTATCCAGTCGTATACGCTGTTTTTTTATCGCTTTCTCGTGTATAGCTTGTCTATTGGGTTCAGACAAGTGACGCCCGACACGGTCACGAATACGATAAAGCGAGGCTTTCATATCATCGACTGTTTCCAGTGGTACCAGTTCTTGTGTATAAAGGTTATCCACTCGCTGGTTAATGGCATCGGCTTGATACAAACCAAAAAGTCCTAGCGATAACAGCATTGCCATCATCAGTCCTAAGACAGAATACATTTTGGTGGCGATTTTCCAGTGCTTAAAACTTTTCATTTTATCTCTCCTTGAGATGTTTTTTACCTGTCATGATTTTAAAACGTAAAAAATTTGATTGAGTCTCTTGAATTTATTATTACGCGTTAAGCGTGTAAGAAAGATTTTGAATCGAGGCGCGATACCACTAAGTAAAAATTGCGCATATTGCCATGTAGACTGAAAGATGTACTAGAGTGAGACTTGCCGTTACTAATGCTGCTAGATTAAATCGAGGACATAATTGACCATCCCCTCCACCGGCTGTACACCTTTGACTGATATAGCCCTGTAGTGTTTGGAAGCATTCGTTCATAATAAAGCTTGCTAATTAATACCAAATTCTATATTTAAGTAAGTTTGTTACTCCACTTATCGGCTTTTGGTAAACAATCTTTAATTAGTTACTAAAAATATATTTTTGTGAATAACTGTACTTCATTTACTGGGTGAATTTAAAATAACAACCATAAGTATTAGTACGTTAAGGATGGGTTTATGGATTGTTTACCGATATTTATCCGTGTTTTTTCTGAGAAAACCTAGCAAGTATCGTTCGCAATGACCTAACCACCTTATTCTCATGTTTTCACAAGCCATTGCCTACTTTTATTCCTTTAGTTCAGGTACAAATGCCCTTTGTCAGGACGTTAGCGGGGCAGCAATGAGTATTTTTAATTTAAAAATCAACCATTCTGTTTAATACTCAAAATAGTGGCTGCGATAAACCCCAGGCTTACCGCAAACCAGAGTGTTGATAAGCGGCTGATAAGCGCAGCGGCTATGGCGGTTGCGGTATCCATGCCTAACAGGCTAAGCAGTAACGTCATTACGGCTTCGGTGGTGCCAATACCGCCGGGTATAAAGCTTAATGCGCCGGCTAATAGACTGATGGCGTAAATACCAAGGCTTAGTTGTAATGTAATATCAACATTCAATGTTGTTAAGATAAAGTAAAAAGCAATACCTTGAATTACCCAGGCAATTGCACCGAGAAATAGTCCCGTGTAAACAGGTTTTAGGGCAAATAATTCTCTTGCTGTGGTAATTAAGCGGCCAAGATGTTTCAGAAGGCTATTGAGATGCTGCCAGCTAATTTTAGAGCGAAGAAACTCAATAAATTGGGTGACAAAAGTTTGTCGCAGTAGTGGTATAAAACTGACGGTGATAAAAATACTTAACAATATAAAATAGTGGTAATTGTTATGACCGTTTGTTAGTTTGGGTTGCAATACAAATAAACTGATGAGCGCGATAACCACAACATCGAGAAATCGTTCAGTAAAAAACATGGCAATTGACTGTGTATAGGGAACTGCGTGCCGGGCAAGATAAGTGGAACGTATTGTTTCACCAATTTTCGCCGGTGTTATTGTTAATGCGTAGCCGCTTAAATAATATAAAAAATGTTGCATGAAAGGAATCTGGTGCTGCAAGTACCTTAAATAATAGTGCCAGCGTGCAAAGCGCAAAAAATAGCTAGTGAAAGAAACGCTTAATATGCTTAGCCAGTTTAATAGGCTAAGTTGTGCAAAAGCGGCGAATATTTTTTCTGGTTTGGCAAATAAAATAAGGCTGAAATATAAAATACATGTAAGCAGTAGAAAAACTGACAAGTTACGTTTATTTTTGAGTAATAATTGCTGGAAAGCCTTTGGCATGGAAATGTTTTTTTATTATTTTATTTTACGTCAAATTTCAAGCGCCAATATAATTGGCGCAGTTTTTGCTTTGCGTTACAGAGGTAACAGGTAACAAAATATAACATGTTAAGTAAGAAGGGGGTAGCACCCCGAGTAGTGGCTAAAATGAAAGTAAAGAACGTTAAAGCAGGTAAGAACAAAGTTAAACGTCATTATATCCGACACCCTGCGGATATTCCCATTGAGCTAATTCCAGAGACGAACCCCTTGGCTTTATCGCAAAGCATCGATGATGTCTTGAAAATAGAAAAAATGGAAAATGTCAGCTTTGGTGGTTTAATGTTTCAGTCATCAATCCCGTATACGCAAAGTAAAAATATGATAGTAAAGATTAATAGCATTAAACCTCAGTTTGAAGCGCGTGCGACGGTTTGTTGGTGTCGAAAATCAGGCCGGTTTTATATGATTGGCCTGGAATTCGCTGATCAAGGTGATGAATTTAAATTAAGAATGGTCGAACAGGTTTGTCATATTATGCATTATCGAAATCAGGTGTTAACCAATGAAGGTCGAGAGTTAGCGAATGATGAAGCTGCAAAAGAGTGGATCGAACACTATGCGGCCAATTTTCCGAAGTAAAAATCAGCTTTATCTTTACGTGCTATTCACTCGTTAGCATTTCGCGTTATAATTCTACCTGTATAATTATTTAACCTGTAGCAGAGGAATAAGCATGGCAACTACCGTTGATGAACTGACTGTTAATTATGAAGAAGATGGACGAATTGTATCTAAAGAACTGGATAAAGTTATTTTAACGAAAGGTGCCTGGTCGACCATCATCTTTCGTTATCAGGATTTAGACCGAAAAACTGATGAATTTGGCCCTGACAAATTTAGCATCCGTCGCTATCAAAAGCGTAATGGTGAATATCAATATAAATCAAAATTTAATATATCAAGTCGTGACCAAGCGACCAAAGTAGTGAATGCATTGAATACCTGGTTAGCTGAAGAACCTGAATCCTGATTAAAATCAGCTTTCATAGTGATAAATATGCACTTGCTCTTCATCCATGCCTTGCGACATTAAAAATGAATTTGTAAATGGGCTTAATGCGGCAGGTATAGAAGCATATATGTCAACGTTTGCTAAATCGGCGTGGTCTTTAATCAGATTTGAAAGGCAGGCTGAAAAAACATCCTGATCCGGGATTGCATTATGACAAAGATGGGCGATATTTATGGGGGTGTACTTGAAATTATCCAGCGCATCATTCCATGCTCGGCAGTGGTTATGTAAGTAAGGTTTTTCGGTTTGTGTATTTATCCAGTAAAAATGGATATATTCAGCCACTTCAAGACTCAGTGCGTTTTCAATTAAACTTTTTATCGGTGCAAAGCCTGTATTTATGGCAATAAAAATAATTGGTCTTGCTGATTCATTGTCTAAAATAAAATTACCATTAGGACCTTCAACTTTAATCGTATCATTTACTTTTGCCGATTTGTTAATATAAGTACTGAAATTCGAGTCGTTATTCTCAATGTGAAATTGAATAAAGGACTCGTCACAAGGGCAACTTGCAATTGGAAGTGTTGCAGTGAGATTATTATTTAGTGTCAGTGAAACTTGCTGGCCGGCTAAAAATCGGAGTCGGTTAGTGCGTTGGGTCTTTAAAGTTAGTACCGCAACATATTTGTTGATATCTTCAATTTTTTTAACTTTAGTGGTTAGCTTTTGTTGTGGTATATCATTTTCATTGCCGGCTATATCTGCCTCAATTTCAATATCTGTAACAGCTGTATTTGAGCACATTAAAAAAAAGTTCTGGCTTTTTTGTGCATTAGTAAAAACATATTCATGTTTTTTTATTTGTTTAATCTTTCCAGATAAAAGCTTTGCTTTGCATTTTCCACAATTTCCATTGCGGCAGCCATAGTTGAGTGCGCTACCGGTGGTGAGGCCTGATTCTAGAATTGAATTCTTGCCTTCTACAAAATATTCCAGTCCACTGGGAATGATGTGCACTTGTGCGGCCATAACACGCAAAAAATTATCTTTTTGAATAAAATTTTGTATTTCCTGATGGTTCGTGACGATATTTTTATCGGTATCTGCAAGCCATTTTATAAGCGTGCTGTATTGATTTGATTCAGCAGAAATATACTGCTGTAATTTATCGAATAGCTGTTCATAGTGGAAGAGTGCCGATTTTGTTTCTGATAATTCCTGGCTAATTGACGAGATACGTGCGGCAAGTGTGGCTGTATCAGGTGAAATAAGCTTTTGAAATTTAGCATAGCGTGCACGTTTAAGAGCGCTAGTGATAAAGCCTTCCATTTTTTCTGTCATGTCATTTTTTTCAATCTGAGAATCAGGGTAAAGTTTGACAAGCTGGGATAGTTTGACTCTACCTTCAAAACTGGTGAGCGTTCCGTTTTGAATATGCTTTTGGATAGTGCCGCGTGGTACACCAACAATTGATGCTGCGCGTGATGCTGATAACAATCGAGCCATTGAGTGTACCGGATTTCCTAAATATGAAAGATTAAAGTGTTTTTATCGTCAACTTCTTATATATTGGACTATAAAGGATATTTGTCAAACGACAGGAATGAGCCTGAATACCTGAGATATTATTATGCTAAATGAACTATAGTATTAGCAAAACAGATTGAACGGCAGCCCGGTATGCGATATAAAATTTTACTGATTTTCTTCCTTAACAGTGTGCTTGGTAGTGCCTATGCCATATTACCCAATCTGGAATTTAGCCTACATAAAAATGGGCCCGAGCCATCGAATAGTAACCTTTTTGTAAAACAAGCTATCAAAAAGGCACCAACTCTATTGGTTATTGGTGGTATTCAGGGTGATGAACCGGGTGGTTTTACGGCAGCTTCATTGCTGGTGACGCACTATAAAATAACCGAAGGCCAGGTCTGGATAGTCCCTAATTTGAATTTTGAAAGTATTATTAAACGCTCGCGTGGTGTTTATGGCGATATGAACCGCAAGTTCTCGAAGTTAGAATCTAATGATCCTGAATTTGATACGGTGCAAAAGATCAAACAAATCATAACTTCACCCGATGTTGATGTAATTTTAAATTTACACGATGGCAGTGGTTTTTATAATGAACGATATATTGATTCACAGCATAATCCTAACCGTTGGGGGCAGAGCCTGATTATAGACCAGGCAACCGTGGGTATTGGCCAATATAGCCGTTTGGAAGAAATAGCCAGAGATGTTGTCGTAAGTGTGAATCAACATATTGGTCAGCCATTACATCATTATCGTTTAAAAAATACCCATACCGCTTTGGGTGATAAAGAAATGGAAAAAACACTCACCTATTTTGCAATTAATCATTCAAAGCCTGCTTTTGGGGTAGAGGCTAGTAAGAATTTTTTAACCCATCGACGAGCTTACTATCATTTGCTGGTGCTTGAATCTTTTATGAATAAAATAGGGATTAAGTTTGAACGAAACTTCAAATTGACAGGGGCGGATATAAAAAGAGCAATGTATGATAAATTACAGCTAGCTTTTTATGATAATAAAGTATTGCTAGACGTTACCAATGCACGCAAACGTTTAAATTACGTACCACTTAAGAAGGATTCCGAAATAAATTATATTGCAGGCAATCCACTCGTTGCCGTTGTCAGTAAAAATAATCGTTTTAATGTACGTTATGGTAATCGCAATATTACCTATTTAAAACCATCTTATTTTGAATACGATAATTCTTTGGATAATATTGAAATGTCGGTTGACGGTGATGTTAAAAAAATAAGTCTGGGCAGCATGGTCGATGTTAAAAGAGATTTTAATGTACACTCAATAAAAGGTTACCGGGTGAATGTGATTGGTTTTACTCGTAAAGGCTTACGTGATGAGAGTAATTATACCATTAAGAGAAAATATATTCGTCAACGTTATTCGGTTGATAAGCAATCAAGAATTTTTCGGGTAGAAATATATCAGGGTAAAAAATATTGCGGCATGATTTTAGTTCGTTTTAATGCTGCTCGCCGAACAACGTAATCGCTTTATATATAACAATAACAGGATATCTGGATGTCTGAATTATACTCCTTGCCGTATATGCAAAGTTTTAAATGTATTGCAGATAAGTGTGAGGATACCTGTTGCCAGGACTGGCATGTACGAATTGATAAGATTCATTATGAACGTATGGCTGAATGGGCTGAGGTAAGCCCAAAAGAAAAAAAAATATTTTCAACTTCGGTCATATTGAACGATTCGGAAATTTCATCGGATAAAGATTTTGCTTTTATTCAAATGAATAAAAATGGTTTTTGTCCCTACTTAAATAAAAAATCGCAGTGTTTACAGCACCTTAAAAAAGGTATCGATATTCTTTCGGATATATGTGCTTTTTATCCCCGAATAATTTCAGAGAAAAATAAAACGCAGGAATTAAGTGGTGCCTTGTCCTGTCCTGAAGTTGTGCGTTTATGTTTAGCAGAAGATATCGAAAACCATGTGATGTTAAAAGCAAATAGCACTATTCTTCCTGGCCGTGAAAAAACCCCCGTGCATCGACATTTGTCGTTGACGGATAAAAGCTCTCTTTATGAGAAGTATTTCAAGAATGTACAGCAAACGTTTATTGATATTATTAAATTAACAGATTGCGATTATTATACACGCTTATATATTCTTGCCAGTTACTCGCATTCTATTTCAACAATTTATTTTGAAGATTGCATAACGCTGGATTCGGATGCATTAGATAATTATCGTCTACATGTGTTTGATTTAGATTATAAGCACTCCGTGAGTCATTTTATGTCTCAGTACGAAAATGATCAGTCACTTGCATGTATTGTTATCTATTCAATTTTAATGTTAAAAATGCAACAGTCACCCAATGAAAAATTTTCGGAGATGGTTGCTGAGGTTTTCAACGATTCTGCTAAACAGATGGGATACAAGGATTATACTGCTGTTGAAAATGCGACTGAATTTTCGGCAGTATTTCGGAAGCGTTATCAGACTTTTTCAAACCACATCCACCAACAAGTTGAAGACTATCTGATAAAATATTTACTTAATTGTTTTTACCGAGAATGGTTTATTACTCTGCCGAGTGCCTTTATTTATATTCAAATGCTACTTGTACGGGTCGCTGTTCTAAGGTTTATTATTTATAGTCGAATTTCACCGGAAATGTCAGAGGATGACATTCAAAAGATATCGGTTGAGGTTATCTATCAATTTGCCCGAGCGGTTGATCATAATATGGGCTTTTTACAGGTTGTCTATGCCGCTTTGAATGAACAACAAATGCTGCATTTTGATTACTCGACCCCACTTATTAAATTTTAAACCTTGTAATTATATGGTTAATAAAATTCTATTATAATAATCAAATACTTAGACAACAGCAGAATTTTTACTAAATAATTGTTAAAATAATCTGGTTTTACATAGTTTATTAAATAGCCTGAACTCGGGTTAAGTAATTCCGTCGTTATCTACCCAGGCTTCCTATCCTCGTGTTGGAGGGTTTAGATGACTCGTTTCTCTTATCCCGAGTTTAGGTTAAATATACTTTTTCTATAGAGTTACCGGGGTCGAACATGCAGCAATTAAGTAAAGAAGATCATTTATCACTAACAAAAATGATAATGAAAATTCTTGAGAGCTGGGGATTAAATCCGCGCCAGCAGCATAGTTTTTTAGCATTCTCTAGCAAAGTGCCTGTTCGTGGAATGCGTCGTTTTCATGAAGACCGGGCTTTTCCGGACGAAGAAGAATTAAACCAACGAGTTGAACATATTGTTGGTATTCACCATGCTTTGCATACTACTTACCCACATAATCCGGCAATGGGCCCGTTATGGATAAAAACCAGTAATAAGCGTTTTAATAATCAGTCTCCCATCAAACTTATGTTAGACGAGGGGATTGCAGGCGTGGAACGTATTCGAGCACATCTTGATTGTGCGTATGACTGGCAGGTTAACGCCTAGCACTTATAGCGAGTGTAATTATTTTTATTGGAAATTATTTTTTATGGCTGCGTTTCGGTCGACCTTCATAGTTAACGATAGAACGCATTAGGTTTTCATAGGGAAAGTTTTCCAGAGACTGATACTTTTCCAGACTAGTCTGAATTAAGCCATGAATGTTTTCAATTTTCTGCCCCCTGATAACATCCGTTTTTTTATCGAGTGCTAAACCAATAATGCAGCCCATTTGAACCTTTATTTCTTTGGCGTGTGGTAGTGGGCTAGAGTGATCTTGCAGCTTTAAAGCAAACAGGGCTTTAGTGCGCAAAATTTCCAGAAAGCCCGTGCATATTTGGCGTGCTACATCATCGCGATAGGCAACGGCCTCGCGGTCGGCCAGACGAATTTTATTTGCCTGCTTGCACGTTGTTTGGCGTGAGTTTATGGCTTTTTCGAAAACACATTTAATCGTTACAATATTTCGATAAGTATCACGATAAACATCTTCATCCATTGAACGCTACCAAAATTATTTTTCCCACTCCTTAACAACCGTATCGGGACGTTTTTCATGCAAGCGCTCTTCAGCCTCGATAACATTTTCGGCAAAAATAATGCGGTAGTTTGTGTCGGTATCCGCTTCATTCTCTACGCGTAATTTTTTTGCTTCCTGTTTGGCTTCTTTATATATTTTGTATTGGCCAACTTGTTCAATGTTTTTTACAAGATTAGAGACACTGGGTAAAATTTTGTATAGAAAGTAAGGCATAAGCTTGAGTCCTGTTATTAAATCTAGATTCCCGTCCGCTTGCGGCGGGCACAAAACCGTTGGGGTTTCCAAAGAGGAGAAGCGGAGCTCTCCCCTCTGGTCGTCAGCGGGGTGCATACCTCGTTGATGATATATAATTGATTGCACATGCGTTCAGAGTCTATATTTTAGATTGTTTTACAACAATATTGAAGTACCCTTATGGTGATAGGTTCGGCTTGGTATAATTTACGAAGTAGACATCTGGAAATAATAACGATATGAGTGATAAGCTTTTAAAAAACAAGACCTTGCTATCAATAGTGGAATTAGGGGGTTATCCTGATTTTAGCCGGATATACAGCCAGTTTGGCCTGGATGTGGATATAACTGATTCGATGCGTAAAGCGGTTAAAATCCTCAAAAAAAACAGCCCGGATATTATTGTTGCCGAATTCAATTATCAATCTGATTTTCGAGATAGAATCAGCAATCTGGAAACACTGCTTGCAGTACTGCAAAAAAAACCGCAGATTCAATTAATAATTTTTTATGAAAAAGAGTTTGCTCATCAATTTAAGCGCGTAACAGATCGATTTGACTTACCTTATACTCTGGTTTTTCCTGTTGATGAAGCGGCGTTATCAACTGCGGTACAGGCCTGTTTAGAAGAATAATATTAACGTGTTTTTAAATTAATTGATTGCATCAGCAATAATTTCTTTAACTTCATCGGACGGGTCATTTTCAAGCGATTTAATAAAGCTGCTTAAGTCTTTATTCTTAAGTTGTAATTCCTTAAGGCTAATATAAAGAAGCGATATTAAATAAATAAGGTCGACACGAATGGCCGGGTCTTTTGTGGTGCATGCTTCGATTAGCGTTTGAATAATATTACTGCTTTGCGGTGCTTGCACTAATTCGTTACTGAGTGATTCAAAAACAGCATTAATACCAATGCGTACCTGCATTTTTGTTTCATTATTTTTAGCTATATTAATCAGCTCCAGGGAATAATCAGGTTTGGTTTTAATTAATCGCTCTACTTTAGTCAGTTGGCCGTCCATTAATAAATTTGTTAAATAATAATTTGCTAGTGAGCCATCTTTTTGTGCCTTTGCCCAGGCATCAATTTCTGTTTGACTTATGTTGCCGCTAAATTCAAAATCCTGCAATTGTATAAATGGCACGCTACGTATGTGTGTATATTTTTTTATGCTGTTTACTGAGCTGAGGTTGGTAATGTTTAAATTGCTGATCGTTCCCTGTTTAATTGCTTTTGTAAGCAGCTCAAGTGTTTGCGCGCAATGTGGGCATTGTGTTGAGATAAATAAATTAACGTCGAGGTCATGATTAGACATGCTGGGTCTCTATTTGAAAATGAAGAAGAAATTAAATTAGAGAATAAAGATAAAAACAGGTTTAAGCTTCAATATCAGGTATGAGTAAATCTTCGTAATAGTGGATTTGCTCTTTTAGTTTTAATTTTCGTTTTTTAAGCCGGGTAACTTGCATTTGGTCTATCATTCGCGCTTCGGTGAGCTTTATGATGATTTCATCAAGATCGCGATGTTCATTAATAAGCTCAGATATTTGATGCTGAATTTTAGCTTGATCTTGTGGATCCATATTGCCTGCAATATCTTAGGTATGTTAAGTGGAGAATTTTAAGTATAATACATCTTCAATATTATGCTTCTCAAAATCATTTCTCGATGAATATGCAGCGAGCTTAACTAGGTGGAAGAATCATTGTCATTCGAAGGTTTTTTCTTTAGATCCTGCATCGAAACCACAACACTTTTCTTCGGTTCGTCAATATAACGTGGGCGTTTCGCGCTCACATCGTCGCTATTGCCAGATAAAGTCACTTCGCGAACACTAATCAGTTTCAGACACTCACGCATATTGCTGATGGTATCGTCAGACAGTGGATGGCGCAGACCTGGACGGGTAAAGGTTTCTTTTGCTATATCGGTAAGGATACGCTTCATGATGGTGAGTATTTCCTGTTCGTTAACTTGTTCTTCTGACATTGATATTGCTCAACTATTAGGTGATATTTGGTTGGGTGATATTCGGTATGATAATTTAAAAGATGCTATTTTAAAGGACTTTAATATAACTTAACAGTAAACATGCTAATTTGTTGCTTGATTGGCTCGGTCGAGAAAAGTGACTCTTTTACTGTTAAAATGACCGTAATCATTAAGTTATTGTTCGGATTAGAATTTTGTTAAATACAGAGAATAAGTATCGCCTGGTGTTTTCTACTAATACAGATGTAAGGCTGCCAATGGTGATACAGGCATTAAGCCAGCAACATTTTATTGCCAGGCCAATATTTGCTAGCAATGAGGCGGCATTGGCTAGCGATAATGAATATTGTGTTGGCGATGCGTTTCTTAGCTCGATTACCTTTATGGGCTGTTCCCCTTATATTGAGTTTGAGCCGCCTGCTGAGTTGCAAAAAAATGATGCAGCAGATTTTTGTTTTATCCGCTTGTCCTCCAGCAAGCAAACTAATTTTATGTATCATGCCGGGCAATTTGAAAAACTTAAAACAGTGCCACGTTGCCAGCAATGTCGAAAAGTCATTTCGGATTGGCCTGACAATGCTGCGCGTTTAAATAGGCACTGGCAATTGAATTGCCCGCATTGTGATATGGCACTGAGCCCGACTGATTTAGACTGGCGTAAGGCATCCGGACTGGGAAATATTTTTATGCAAGTAATGAACGTCTATTTACAGGAAGCGGTGCCGACAGAGGCTTTTATGCAACAACTTGAAAGCATCACACAATCCAAATGGTTTTATTTTTATACCGATTCAAATATAAAAATAAACTGACTTGACAGAAACAGATTTGTAACTCACACTGACCACAATGATATATTTTAATTTAATAACCGCTCCTATGTGCCGCCATTGCTTTAAGCTCATGGCGACAAAACTAGCTGCGTGGCTGAATATTGTTGTTATGCCATTACGCCGTGCCGGAGGGTTTGAATTAAAATAAGTTAACCACACCAATAAATTCAATACCAAAGGCCACCGTTTTAAACCGTGGCCTTTTTGTTTCGTAAGTATAAAATTTTAATAGAGTCATCTTTACAAAGTAAACAGGAAAGTAACATGTCGGTACCATTAGCTTATATAGGGATTGTTTTAATTTGGTCTACAACACCGTTGGCGATTAAGTGGAGTGGTGAAAGTGCAGGCTTTCTTTTTGGTGTTTCGGCTAGAATGTTTATATCGGTTCTTGTCTGCGCCATTATTATGTCGTTTATGTCGCGGCGCCTGCAATGGAACCGTCAAACAATCAAGGTTTATCTGGTTTCATCCATTGGTATTTTTGGTTCGATGTTGAGTGTTTATTGGGGGGCACAATTTGTCGCCTCCGGTTTAATCTCGGTGATTTTTGGCTTAACACCGATTGTGACCGGTTTACTCGCTATTATCTGGTTGAAAGAAGAAGCCTTTAGTCTTACCAAAGCGATTGGTTTAATCCTGGGGCTTGTTGGTATTGGGCTAATATTTTTACGTGGTATGTCGTTTGGTCATTTGTCGGTTGTTGGAATCGGTGCAATTCTTGTGGCGATGTTATTACATTCAAGCAGTACCGTCTGGATGAAACAGGTGCAGGGTAATATTAAGTCGCTCGATGCTGTTTATGGTGGTTTATTAGTGAGCTTGCCAATGTATGCGATTAGCTGGCTTGTCTTTGATCAACATTGGCCCGATTCAATAAGCGAACGTTCTTTAATGTCTATTAGCTATTTAGGTGTTATGGGCTCGGTAATTGGTTTTATTTTGTTTTACTATGTACTGCAAAATATTTCAGCGAGTCGGGTTGGTTTAATACCTTTATTAACCCCGGTAATTGCTTTGGTGTTAGGCAGTCAGTTAAACCATGAAATTATACCCGTGATGGTCTGGTTCGGTTCAGCATTGATATTAGTGGGGATGAGTATTTATCAATGGGGACACCATATTATTAGAGTGAATCCGGTACAGGTAGATGGCGCGGTTGAAACGGAGTATGACTGAATTATAGTTTTAAAAGGTTGTGGTTAAAAAATTATTTTTTATAATGCGAAACAACATACTCATCAACAATCAGTTGAAATTCTTCTGCAATGTTATTGCCTTTTAAGGTTACGGTTTTTTCACCATCAACATAAACCGGTGCAACGGGTTTTTCGCCGGTGCCGGGCAGGCTAATGCCGATATTTGCATGTTTGCTTTCGCCTGGGCCGTTGACAACACAACCCATTACCGCGACTTGCATGCTTTCAACGCCGGGGTGACTGCCTCGCCATTGTGGCATTTGTTCGCGTAAGTAGGTTTGAATATCCTGGGCGAGTTGCTGGAAGTAGGTGCTGGATGTACGGCCGCAGCCGGGGCAGGCGATGACGGGTGGGGTGAATGCGCGCAGCCCCATACTTTGTAAAATTTCCTGTGCCACAATGACTTCTTCACAACGGTCGCCACCGGGTTTGGGGGTAAGCGAAATACGAATGGTATTGCCTATACCCTGCTGTAATAAAATGGCCAGTGCCGCGGTTGAGGCAACCACGCCTTTGGTGCCCATGCCGGCTTCGGTTAAGCCGAGGTGCAAAGGGTAATCGCATTTTGCCGATAAGTCCTGATACACCGAAATTAAATCCTGTACGCCACTCATTTTACAGGACAGAATAATCTTATTTTTATCCAGACCAAACTGAATAGCTTGCTCGGCACTTTCTAGCGCGGACGAAACCACGGCCTGATGCATAAGTTGCCTATTATCCAGTGGCTTAGCAAGTTTTGAATTTTCATCCATCATGCGAGCGAGCAAACTTTGATCTAAACTTCCCCAGTTAACGCCAATACGCACAGGTTTATCGTATTTGCAGGCGACTTCGATCATGCTGCCGAATTGACCGTCACGTTTTTTACCCTTGCCAACATTACCGGGATTAATGCGATATTTATCCAGGGCTTCGGCGCAGGCTGGCACCGATTCGAGCAGCTTATGGCCGTTAAAATGAAAGTCGCCCACCAGTGGCACATGGCAATCTTTGGCGAGTAAGTTTTCTTTTATGGCTGGAACCGCCTGGGCGGCCTCAATGGTGTTGACGGTTAAACGAACTAGTTCAGAACCTGCTTTTGATAGCTCAATAATTTGCTTAACACTGCTATAGACATCGGTTGTGTCGGTATTGGTCATCGATTGCACGACAACAGGATGTTCTCCACCGATGGAAACATTCCCTACCTGAACAACTTGAGTTGATACCAACATATGTGAAATCACCAAATGAATAAAGAGGCGTATTTTAGCATTTTGCAGCGGAAGGTAGACAGTGTCATTGCGATATTTACAGGATATATACGTGCCTATTTGTCCCGATTGTTATCCAATAATGATATAATTCGGCCTAAATGATTTACAAGAATAATATCGGGGAAAGTAATGTCTAATTCATCTGAATCACCTAAATTAACCCTCGCTGAACAGGCGGATCGTCATGTTTTGTATCAGGAGTCGGTGCAAGCGCCTGAGGCCGAAGTCGATTTTTTTGAGAAAACCTTTAAAGCACTGAGAAACCGAGATGCTGTTTCAATTCGAGAAGATTTTTGTGGCACAGCCTTTTTAGCAACAGAATGGTGCAAAGGCGACCCACAAAGAACCGCTGTTGGAGTCGATTACGATGAAGAGACCCTCGAATGGGGACGTACACATAATATTGAACCTGCCGGCGAAGACGTTGCGAAGCGAATTACCCTTTATAAGGACGATGTGCGTAATGTATCGGCCGAAAAAGTAGACATTACCTGTGCCTTTAATTTTAGTTACTGTATTTTTGAAAAGCGTGATGAATTGCGTGATTATTTTGCAAAAACCCAGGCCGGTTTAAAAGATGATGGCCTGCTTATTCTGGATCTTTTCGGTGGTACTGAATGCGAAGATGTTCTGGAAGAAGAAACCGAACTTGAAGATTTGCAGGCGACGTATATTTGGGAACATGTTTCGTTTAACCCCATTGATGGTCATATGGCCTGTGCGATTCATTTTGAATTTGATGATGGTTCACGCATGGATAACGCCTTTAAGTATGAGTGGCGGCATTGGGGCATTCCTGAAATCAAGGAATTATTATTAGAGTCGGGCTATAAAAATGTACGCATCTATTGGGAAGAATATGTGGATGCAGATGATGACGATGATGAACTCGAAGGCACCGGTAATTATTACGAAACAGCCGAAGTTGAAAATCAGGAATCGTGGATGATTTATCTGGTTGCTGAGAAGTAAGTTTAACCACAAAGAACACGAAGAAAAATAATTATGTTTGTATTTTATTAGTGGCAGTGATACCTAAAATAATCCGAATCACTTTTTAAATTTTTTTTTCGTGTTCTTCATGCCCTTTGTGGCATAAATTCCTATTTATGCATGCTTGAATAAGGACTCTGGCGCGTACGGTCATGGTCATGCATACGGTATTGTACAAAATCAACTGAGCTATCAAAGTGCATAAATGGATTGCCTTCAATTTGTTCATGCATACTACAGGTCGTCTTAACGGCATAATTATGCCCAGGCAGGATAGTGGAGGAGGGCAGCTCTTCGGCCATTTTCTTTAACGTAGTGTACATTTGTTCCGGGTCGCCACCGGCCAGGTCGCAACGGCCGCAACCAAACACAAACATTGTGTCGCCGGTGATTAAGTCGTTATTTATTTTGTAGCAGGCCGAACCAGGCGTGTGTCCTGGGGTATGTAATATTTCAATTTGAGTATCGCCAAGGGAAAACACATCGCCACCATGATGGAGCGTGGGGGTTTGCAGCGTTTCTCCCCAAAATTTTGCTTCGGCATTTAGCAGGTGCAGCTGAGCATCATGTTTTTCCAGCAACGCGCTAATGCCATTAATATGGTCGTGATGAGAATGGGTCAAAAGAATATCTGTAATGGTCACGCCTTTTTGTTCAGCAAGCTGGTTAATGGCATCGACGTCCCAGGCGGGGTCGACGACTGCGGCGCGTTTGGTTTTGGTATCTGAGATCAGGTAAATAAAATTTTCCATTGGGCCTAATTCAAGGCTATCGATATGGTAAAGTTTGGGGCTTTCAGGTGACATAGTTTGTTCACTCACTAATGAATTGTTACCAGTATATAAGATTTTAAGTAAAGAACGAGAGAGATTTTTAATGCAAGCATCATTTTGGCAGCAGCGCTGGCAGCAAGGTAAAACTGGTTTTCATCTTGATGAGGTGAATCCATTATTGGTTAAATATGCCGATAAAATGCAGCTGGCTCCGGGGCAACAGGTGTTTGTACCGCTGTGTGGTAAAAGCCACGATTTAGTCTGGCTGGCCGAGCAGGGTTACCGGGTTCTAGGCATTGAGTTGAGTGAATTGGCGGTTGATGCTTTTTTTGAGGAAAATAATTTAAGTCCCTTTAAGGTAAAAAAAGAGGCGCTCACTTTTTATCAGACAGGTTTAATTACCCTGGTGTGTGGTGATTTTTTTAAGCTCGGTAAGGAGCCGTTAGTGAATGTGGCAGCGGTTTATGACCGTGCTTCATTTATTGCTTTACCCGAGGCGATGCGGCCAGATTACTGTCAGCATATCAATTTACTGTGTCCCTCTCAGCCAAGGCTACTGGTCACGTTAGAGTATGAGCAGTCTGAGATGGCTGGCCCGCCTTTTGCTGTTCTGGAAGATGAACTCGCTGCTGACTATGCGCAAGGTTTTAATATACAGCAGCTGGAACGCATGGATGTATTAGCCGAGCATGGCCATTTTGCTGCCAAAGGATTGAATAGATTAGATGAATCGGTCTATATTTTGCATCGAAAATAAGGCATTATTCTATACAGTGTTTGTTTTATTGCCGGTGTGCAACAACGATGAACTCGTAATCCCCTAGCGGAGAATTTAGACAGGTATTTCGATGTTTCCGAGCCGAAGTTTTTCAATGTTTATCAGTTTTTTAGCGCTGACTCTTTATAGTCATTCTATCTCGGCGGGTTATTACGTCTACCAGATGCCGGATGGTAGCCGTGTTATTACTGATAGACCGAAGTTTGATCGAACCTTTAAATTAGTTAAAAAGAGTCAAAAAGTTGTCGGTATTGGCCGTTCGGTGACAAGTTCGGTTGCTATCGAGCCGTCAGAAAATTCAAACAAGTTTGATGACCTGATTAACATGATCTCGAAAAAGCATAATATGGATCCCGCATTGATAAAAGCGGTTGTGCATACCGAGTCATATTTTAACCCCAATGCCACGTCGAGAGTGGGTGCATCGGGTTTAATGCAGCTAATGCCAAGAACAGCAGAGCTGTATGGGGTTTTTGATTTATACAGCCCAATGAAAAATCTTGATGCGGGGGTTCGACATCTTAGTTACTTATTACATCGATATAAAAACCGTTTAAGCATTGCCTTGGCTGCATACAACGCAGGCGAAAAAGCAGTGACCTATTACAATGGCATCCCTCCCTATCGTGAAACCCGTCGCTACATAAAAAAAGTTATCCAATACCAGTCCTATTATAAAAATCAGTATCAGCTTTAAGGCGATACGGTATTATATAAATTGTCCTACCTTAACTCCCGATTCAAAAGTTAACGAGATAGCAGTGATAAATTATATTTTATTAACCACGAAGACACCTAAAGGTATACATTTAAGTTATTTAATATAACTATCAATAACACAAAGAAAGATAAAAAATATATTTTGACTTCTTCGTGTCCTTTGTGTCCTTCGTGGTTAAATATTTTTAATATCATCTACAGAAAAAATAAACAATGATTATTCATGTTGATATGGATGCGTTTTACGCCTCGGTTGAAATCAGGGAGCACCCCGAACTTGCTTCTTTGCCCGTTGTTGTCGGAGGTAAAGAAGGTCGTGGTGTGGTGGCGGCAGCAAATTATAATGCAAGAAAATTTGGCATTCGTAGTGCTATGCCGATTGCTGAAGCTAAACGCCGATGTCAGTCGTTAGTTTGTCTGCCTGTTCGTATGCCTTTATATGTGGAAGCTTCACATAAAATACATGAGGTCTTTTATCGCTATACCCCGGAAATTGAACCGCTATCACTTGATGAAGCTTTTCTGGATGTGACGGCAAGTGAACATTTATTTAAAAATGCTGAAAATATCGGTGAGATGATCAAGCATGATATTTTAAGCGAGACTCAGCTCGTGTGCTCGGTCGGTATCGCAGAAAATAAGTATGTTGCAAAAATTGCTTCGGATATCAATAAACCGAATGGTTTTGTGTATGTTGCTGCACAAAGACAGCAGCAATTTCTGGATCCTTTACCGATTAGTCGTTTGTGGGGGGCGGGTAAAGTTACCCAGAAAAAATTCAGCCAGTATGGACTGGAAACTATTGCCGATGTTCGCCGGCAGTCCGTGGTATTTATGCAATCTATATTTGGTAATAGTGGGCAACATTTTCTGGATCTGGCGAATGGTAAAGATATTCGCAGGGTCAGCTCGGAAAGAAAAACAAAATCCATTTCACATGAAACAACTTTTGAGAATGATGTTGATGATGCGGGTGTATTGAGATCATACCTGTCAGATTTATGTGAGCAAGTTGCCGCAAGGCTACGTTTTAAAGATTATAAAGCAAAAACAATCAGCATAAAATTGCGTTTCCCGGATTTTAAAACAATTACACGTGCTGTAAGTTTGAGTGAGCCGGACAATCAAACGGACTTATTGCGGGATAAAGCGATCAGTTTATTTGTTAAGGCAAGAAAGGAGAATAAATCTGCCATTCGTCTTATTGGTATTGCTGTATCCGGCTTAATAAAAGACAATGATAAAGTGAAACAGAATGATTCAATCGCATATCAACCCGATGCAAATCAACAAATAGATATGTTTGCACAGAATGAAAATAAAGAGTCAATATCGAAAAAACAACGAAATATTGATACGATTGCCGACGAGGTAAACCAGCGTTTCGGTAAAAAGACAGTAAGGCGCGGACGTAGTTATCGAAAACCTTAAATAAACATGGAGAACAGCATTGGCCAATCAAGTAGAAAATAATCCACCCGGCACGACTTACTTAAAAGATTATAAAGAACCGGACTATTTTGTTCGTAAAGTGGAAATGGTTTTTGAATTAGATGCAACTGAAACGCTGGTAACCTCTACTTTACAGGTTGAACGAAATACAAAGGCAAATAAGAATAAGCCGCTATTGTTAAATGGTCAGTTACTTGAGTTGTTGGAAATTAATATTGATGGTAAAGAGCTAGCCGAATCCGACTATACTTTAACGGATGAACATTTAATTGTTGCTAATGTTCCAGAACAATTTTCAATAACAACCAAAGTTAAAAATTTCCCCGATAAAAATAAAGCGCTGGAAGGTTTGTATGCTTCCTGTGCGATGTTATGTACACAGTGCGAAGCTGAAGGTTTTCGGCGTATCAGTTATTTCCCTGATCGTCCCGATGTTATGTCTGAGTTCACGGTGACCTTGGTAGCCGATAAAAAAACCTACCCAGTGCTTTTATCAAACGGTAATTTAGTTGAAAGTGGTGATTCAGATAATGGTAAGCATTGGGCAAAATGGCATGATCCCAGTTTAAAACCCTGTTATTTATTTGCGTTAGTGGCTGGCCAGTTAATTTATAAACAGGACAGTTTTACAACCCTTTCTGGACGCGAGGTTGACCTACGTATTTATGTGGAAGAAGCCAATTCACATAAAACTGCTTTTGCACTTGCTTGCCTGAAACAGGCAATGTTGTGGGATGAGCAAACCTATGGTCGAGAGTATGATCTGGACATATTTATGATTGTTGCGGTCGATGATTTTAATATGGGCGCGATGGAAAACAAGGGCTTGAATATTTTTAATTCATCCTGTGTGCTTGCTAGCCCTGAAGCAGCAACCGATGCTGATTTTTATAATATACAAAGTATTATTGGCCATGAGTATTTCCATAACTGGTCTGGCAACCGGGTTACCTGTCGGGACTGGTTTCAGCTAAGTCTAAAAGAAGGTTTTACCGTTTTTAGAGACCAGGAGTTTTCAGCAGATTTAAATTCACGTGCGGTTAAGCGCATCGATGATGTTAATGTATTGCGTAACCATCAGTTCGCCCAGGATGCGGGTCCACTTGCACACCCTATTCGTCCAGACCATTATATTGAGATCAGCAATTTTTACACGGTTACGGTATATAACAAGGGTGCAGAGATTGTACGCATGTTGCATAACCTGGTTGGTGGCGAAGGTTTTAGAAAAGCAACCGACTGCTATTTTTCTCGCCATGATGGACAAGCAGTGACGACCGAGGATTTTGTAAAAGCGCTTGAAGATAGTAACGCCAGAGATTTCAGTCAATTTCAAAATTGGTATAATCAATCAGGTACACCTGTTTTAACTTTTAGCGATGAGTATAACGAACAAAGTAAGACTTATTTATTGACTGTAAAGCAATCTTTTTCTGAACTTGAAAGCCAGAAAGACAATAAAGCCTTTCATATTCCAGTGAAAATCGGATTGCTCGATGTTAACGGACAAGATATGCCGTTGGATCTAGTGGGTAATGATACAGCCAGCTCAACGACGAAGGTGCTTGAAGTAACCGGCATGCAACAAACGTTTGAGTTTAAAAATGTAATTGAAAAACCTTTGCCGTCTTTGTTACGTGGTTTTTCTGCGCCGGTAATCATAAAATATAACTACTCCGATGAGCAACTTGGTTTTTTGATGGCGCATGACAGTGATGAGTTTAATCGCTGGGATGCATCACAACAAATTGCTATTAACCTGCTCCTGAATTTAATTGAACAGCTAAAGTTGAATGGTAAACTTACAATGAATGATTTTGTTATTGATGCATATCGTTCAGTGTTAAAAAATAAAGAGATGGATCCTGCTCTAGCAGCACAAATGTTGTCTTTACCATCAGAAAGTTACATTGCCGACCAATGTAAAGTTGTCGATGTTGCTGCAATTCATACTGTCAGAAAGTTTGTGCGCCGAGAATTAGCTGAACATCTGGAAATAGAGTTTGAAGCTTGTTATCACAATAATGTAACACATGACGACTATGCGTTTACCGCCGAAGCGATGGCGCAACGTGACTTAAAAAACTTATGTCTGGCTTTTTTGGCTGAGCTTGAGACTGAGAAACATTTACAACATTGTTATCAACAATTCCAGACGGCAAATAACATGACAGATCAGCTGCCCGCGTTGAATGTTCTAGCTAATCATGAATGCGAATATCGTAAGCTGGCTCTAGACGAGTTTTATACACAATGGCAATCTGATAATCAGGTAGTTGAAAAATGGTTTGCTATTCAGTCCTCGGCGGATTTGCCGAATGCTTTGCAAAATATAAAAGAACTTATGCAACATCCTGCATTTTCGATGAGCAACCCAAATAGAATTAGAGCGGTAATAGGCCGTTTTTGCGCGGGCAATGCTGTCGCATTTCATGCTGAGAATGGAGAAGGTTATGAGTTTTTAACTGAGCAAGTTTTGATTCTGGACAAAACCAACCCGCAAATAGCAGCAAGATTATTGCAAATCATGATTCGCTGGCAAAGATACAATGAGCATCAACAACGGTTAATGAAAAAACAGTTTGAACGTATTCTGAATAGCAAACCGTTATCGAAAGATGTTTTCGAGATAGCCTCTAAGGCGATAAGTCAATAAGTTACACCGATCTTATTTGGGATTCTAGTTTAATCTTTGCCGGTAGCAACAACAACACAGTTCCGCCCTTTTTGTTTGGCTGTGTACAATGCCTTGTCAGATACTTTTAATGTGTCAAAAGGTGTTTTATGTTTATCATGATACTCGGCAACACCAATGCTAACGGTATAACGTAGTTTATCTTTTTTAGATGCTTTTGGTTTTTTAGAACGTTGTTTTTTATGCTTACGGCTGCGCCTATGTTGGCCGGTTTTATTTCGAATACTAAAAAAATCCTTTTCGATTTGCTGGCGTAATTCATTGGCATACTCGGCTGCTTCTGTGGCTGATTTATTATTGTAAACAACTGTAAATTCTTCGCCACCATAGCGGTATGCTTTTGCCCCACCCGGTGCTTTGCTTAAATAACCTGCGAGTTGCCTTAATACTTGATCGCCTACATCGTGACCATATGTGTCATTGACCTTTTTAAAATGGTCAACGTCGACCATCGCAAGGGAATAATTAGAACCAAGTGACATAAGGTATTGTTTTAATGCTCGCCGAGAAGGTAAGCCTGTTAGTTCATCGTAATATGCGAGCGTATATGAATTTAGAATAATACTTGATATTAAAATAATAGCCGCTAAAGAGTAAAACAAGTTAAAGGCATCGGGATTATCAAAATTTAAATAAGATAAAAAAATAAGAATTAAACTACCGAAGAAGCCACCTTGCCGAATAGATGGTTGTTGAATAATAGCTGATGCTAATACGAGCAGGCTGAATTCAAAACTGATAATACTTATTTGTGGGATATAAACCGAACGATGACTGAGGACGCTAAAATACTCGCTATTGAATAAAGTTAAAACGATATTAATTGGGTATTTTAAAAGTAATGCAATAATAATTAATTGAGCTGCAATTATTAGAAGTTGATTTCTTCCGTATCGGCTGACTATCCCGCGCTCTTTTGTAAAGGAAAATAAAATAAAATTAAGAGGTAGTAAAAATGTTACGTAGTAGGTTAAATGCTCACGCTGATTTATTGTTAAAATTGTGTTTGATTGAAAAATTAAACTACTCGAGAACCAATAAATAATACTTAAAAAAACAATAATCATAAACTCACGATTATTGTTAAATATAAAAGCGAGCAGTAATGCTGCAATAAATATAACGTAGGGCAGTAATGGTAAAGCAAAAAATATGGGTTGAGTGACGTGAGTTATTTCAGTTATACAACTGACCATTAAAATGGTAATAAGTGTTGGTGTGCTAAGCAAATAAATGGAACGGCGTAAATCCAAAATATTTCACCTTGTTTTGTTAAGAATTTTTCCTCCTTTTCATTTGGTGGAAAAATCAATCATACGTTTAACGGATTGATAAGCCTTAACACGAACATCTTCATCGATAAAAATTTCATTGCAGCCCTGTTCCAGAGTTGTTGCAATATTCTCTAGACCATTCATTGCCATCCAGCCACAATGAGCACAGCTACTGCAACTGGCGCCGGCACCACCTGTCGGGGCTTCGATAAGTTTTTTGTCTGGTGCAAGCTGGTGCATTTTATAAAAAATGCCGTTATCGGTTGCAATAATAAATTCATCTGCAGATGAGTTGTTGACGGCATTGATGAGTGCCGTGGTCGAACCCACTACGTCGGCCTGAGCAATGACCTCTTCGGGCGACTCAGGGTGAACCAGAACATCGGCATCAGGGTATTTTTGACGCAGCTTTTCGAGTTCATTCGACTTGAATTCATCATGCACAATACAGAAACCTTGCCATAACAACATGTCAGCACCAGTGGTTTTCTGAATGTACTGCCCCAGATATTTGTCTGGGGCCCAGAGAATTTTTTCACCTCGTTCGTGTAAGTACTTAACTATTTTAGTCCCTATACTGGAGGTAACGACCCAATCTGCACGAGCTTTAATCTCGGCACTGGTATTTGCGTAGACCACCACAGTTCTGTCGGGATGTTCGTCACAAAACGGCACAAAGGTATCGGCTGGGCAGGATAGGTCGAGCGAGCATTCAGCTTTTAAGGTCGGCATTAGGATGCGTTTTTCGGGATTTAAAATCTTGGCCGTTTCGCCCATAAAGCGTACACCGGCAACAATAAGAGTGGTGGCAGGATGTTGACTACCAAAACGTGCCATATCGAGTGAATCTGAGATATAACCGCCGGTCGCCTCGGCCAGCTCCTGTATGTCATTATCGGTGTAATAGTGAGCAACGAGAACCGCATCCTGCTGTTTTAACAAGGCTTTTATCTGAGATATTAGCTCATGCCTGCGCTGCGCAGAGATGGGTTTTGCGGCCTGTGCATCCCGGTTTAAACCACGTATAAAGTTTTCATCAACGCATGGGAAAGCCGTTAGGGCGGAAATTTGCTTATTCATAGCTATCAATCGTGAAAATCGTTGTAATAGTGTATCTCAACTAGGGTGCCACACAAAACAACTGATTTCTATATTATTTAAGGAATATAGCCAATTTTTGATTTTCGGTTCGACTGTGAAAGTTTTTTTCTTTAATTTAGGAGAGCATTAAATACAATTTTAGTGTTTTTCTTTTCAAATTAATGAGTTATGCTGTATATGTATTAATTTACTTTAATAATGACGATGACACTACATAAAATCATAGATAAGATTTGTAAATGCTTTCGCCTAGCAGAATCTGCTAACCCAAATGAAGCTGCTGCGGCACTGCGTCAGGCCGTCAGCTTAATGAAAAAATATGATATTAACGATGAGCAAATCGAGTCGTACGAGCTGTCAGTCAACCAGATGAATGAGGTCAGCGTCCAGAGCTGCAGCACATCGAAACCGGCTTTCTGGATTATCGCCTTATCGAATTTAGTTGCGGAGTCATTTGACTGCCGGGTCTATATTTCACGACAATCTCAGACAAAGCCAGGTTTTATTTTTATTGGAGCCGATAAGCGCCCGGAAATCGCCAGTTATCTTTATACTATTTTATATCGAAGTTTAGGCCGGGCACGGGTAAAATTTATGAGAGATATTACAATAGACCGCACGATTGAGCCGGGGGCCGATGCAGTAAAGGAGCGTCGTCGTCGGGCAAATATTTTTGCGCAAGCATGGTTATTTCGTGTTTCAAATAAAGTGAAATTATTTAAACAAGATAAAAAAGATAAGGTGAGTAAACCGGTTGCTGCCTATGTAACGAATAAATACGGTGCGACACTAGACTACCAACAGGGGCATGAAGAGGCCGATACACCCGATTATGATGATATGATTGTGGGAATGAAAGCAGCGGAAGACGTCAATTTGTTTCGGCCATTAACGGATATGAAATATTCCATTGTCGCGATTGCAGCGACTTAAAATAAAAAGGGTGCGCAGGGTAAGATGGATAATTTATATCAACTAGCGTCAGAATTATAACGGTAAGAAAAATGTCTGCGACGTTAAGTTATTTACATGCCGGTCAATACAAGGAAGTCATTTGCAAGACGGCTATTACTATCGGTCGTGACCTGCATAATGATATTGTTATTGATGATTTAACGGTCTCGAGAAACCACGCAATGATCCGTATGATCGGTCATGATGATTATTATCTGGTTGATAGCGGTAGTGCTAATGGAAGCTTCTTAAATAGCCATCGAATTTCTATGCCAACGCTACTGAAGAATGGCGATCAATTTAAAATTGGTAGTCTTGAAATTAATTTTGAACAACCTGAAAAAAGTATATCGAGCAATGATACGCAGTCGATGCTGGAAACAATAGTTTCAGATACGCCCGATATAAGTGAAATTACAATTCTGGTTGCCGATATACGTGGTTTTACAACATTATCTGAGCGGATTAATATTCGAATACTCACAAAAATGATGAATGCCTGGTTTAGTCGGGTGAGTGATGTTATTCAAAGCAATCATGGTCTGGTCGACAAGTTTATAGGTGACTGTGTATTCGCCCGCTGGCAATCTGTAGCTGAAGATACAGAAACAATTTATAGTGTTTTAAAAGCAGCAGTAGAAATTAATAAGGTAACAGAAAATATTACAAATGACTTTCCTGAAGTAACGGAAAAGATTAAAATCGGTGTTGGTATTAATACCGGGGCTGCTTCAATAACTGCAGGTCAGGATAATTCCGCTATGGGGGATGCCGTGAATCTTGCTTTTCGACTGGAAAGCGCAACCAAGGTTATTGGTAAGAATCTTGTTATGAGTGAATGTACCTATAAGGATCTACCAAAAAAATACTGGAGTACCTCCGAACTTCATATTCGGGTTAAAGGTAAGCGAGACCCTATTCGTATCGTCGGCATGGATTTTTCAGAAGTTGAAAAGATCATCAGAGGAGACTGATTTTCACAAGGAGGGCGGGGATTAATTCTTCAGGGATGTTCTTTTACTTAGAAATAATTGTATTTCTTCTAGATTATTTTCCATTTTTAGTTTAATTTTACTGGTAATAAAACCTGCTTGCTCAATATTGCTTGTATCTGAAGAGGCTTCTCCTGAATTATTAAAATTGTCCATCGCTTGATTGACTGTTAATAATTCATCATCGGATATAAATTGGCCGAGAAAAATATAAGCATTTGTTAAGCTATCAATAATATCCTTGTTGTCATTATTAATAGTATTCAACACCGTATAAATTGCATCCTTAATTTCAATTATTGTATAAGGGAGTTTTGATAATGGTAATCCGTAAAATGATGGCTCCATTGTTGAGAGTAATTTCCCATAAGCTGAAATTACTTTTTCTGAAAACTCTAATTGTTGTTGTGAAGTCGACATTGCGTTACCATAATGTTCCATTTAATATACAGACATAAATTTAGACAACAATCATAAATGTATTCACCCCAGGTTACAAACCTGTTATCACAGAGAGATAGTCCAATAATGAGTTTTTTTGAGAGAGCTTTCGATAGCTCTATTATTAACGACCAAACTAATATTACCTTTATTGTTGCATTTGTCTTGGGTGTTTTTTTATGCCTAGCTTTTTTGCCTCATTTTAAAAAAATATTAAAAGAGCGTAAAACAAATAAGACGATTCAATCGTTAGGTAGTCAGTGTTTAAAACAGGTCATTCTACCTGATGGCGTGGGTGGAAGTATTTTCCTGGACTATATCGTACTGGGTCAAAATTCAATAATTCTGGTGATATTAAAAAAGTTTAAAGGAACAATTTTTTGTGCGGAAAACATTGAGCAGTGGACACAATTAATAGGTAATAGAAGTTATAAATTCCAAAATACTTTACAGTTACTTGATTCAGATATACAGTCGGTTAATACTTTAGTAAAGGATGCAAGTATTTCTGGTCTTGTTGTATTTCTAAGTGATTGTGACTTCCCCAAGGGTAAGCCTGAGCAGGTTAAAAGTATTTCAGAAATTAGAAAAATAGCCATCAATACGCAACTACATTCAGAAAATTTACTAAATGCCTGGTATAAATTAAAAGACCTATCGCAAAATCATTTGTCGACACAGTCATTCGCTGGAAGTTATTTTAAGGAGCAAGATAGTAAATCAAGTTATACTTTTCCTGTCTTGTTATCAATAGCACTTATTGCATGGATTGTCTGGAGAATTAATTTGGCAAGTTTATAATATTAAGCTAGGCTTACAATATGAAATTAACATTGAAATCAATCTTGTTATTATATGTAATTAATTTCTTGGTGTTTTTCAGTATTAGCTATGCGGAGAATAAGCAAACTGTAGCTAGAGCTATCTTTACAACAGAGATTATAGATCGTGAGCCAGTTGATCAGATCCTGGTTTTAAAAAACACAGCTAAAAGTATTTCTTTTTTTACCGACCTTCGACATTTTGAAGGGCAGACGATAACACACAAATGGATTTATAATAATAAGACTGAATCCGTTGTAAAATTTGAGGTAAAAGGTCCGCGGTGGCGAGTCTATTCACGTCTATCTCTCAATCCTTCTTTGTTAGGCAAGTGGTCGGTTGTTGTGCAAAATGAATCAGGACGTGCGCTTAAAGCAAGCGTTTTTCGTTTAGTAGATCAACAGAGCGAACAGGTTATCCTACCTAAGGTCGAATAAATTATCGACGGTTATTGGTTGACCGGTTCTGAAGCTGTGTTGCTTTGTGTAGTTGGACTACTTTGAGATTTTTTCCATTTTTTCAACAGTTTTTCAAATTCGAGTTCTGCTTCTGTCATTATTTTTTTATTTATTTCAATGTTATTTGTAGCGATACCGGAAACTCGGGTTGCTTTAAATGAGTCTTCTTGCTGTGCAACAATTTTTGATGTTGCAGGCTGCTCGGAATTAATACCGAGAAAAGTAATTCCAACTCCGATAGCAACAAATATGCTTGCTGCGATAGCGACAAGGCGTTGCGTTGGGCGTTTAGAAGCAGATTTCGATTGTGTTCGTACGTCTGGTTGATGTAGCTCGAAATCTGAAAATTCTGATGATGTTGAGTCAGTCTTATTGGACAGGTGGCTTGGAAGTTCATCGACGAGGTCAAAATCGGGTTCTTCGATTGTAAATTCAGGTAGTTTGGTCGATTTATCTGTTATTTTTGAATTGTTTGCGGGTTTAGAAAAAACCTTCGTATTACGGATGTCTTTTTTATCAAGGGTCTTCTTTAACTCTTGTAATTCTGTATCGCTATATTGCTTTGGTTCTTTAAAGATAAATATATCTTCTTCGCCTTCTAATACAATTCTGCCGTCTGAGCGTCTTTTAAGACTTGCTGAAGCCAGACTTAAACCGGTATTGTTATTTATTGTATGTTGATCTTTTATGCGATTGCTTTCAGCTTTTTCGAGTTTAGAAACAATTTCCTGTGCAAGCGATTTAGCTTCTGATTCGACCATCGTTGGGATTGAGTTTGACTGGATGTCTTCTTGAGCAGAAAGCCCTGCGGGGATATTGATATCGAGTTTATTGATGCTAGAAACTTCTTCAACGTTATTGTTGCTGGATTGAAGAGCTTTGAGTCGGATTTGGTCAGCTTCTTTTTCTGCTTGTATACGAATATCATCAGCTTGTTTCAGGCTGTTTTCCATTAGCTGGCGTTGTTTTTCTAATTCTTTGGCTTGTAAAAGCGTTTTATTGCGAATTTGTTCCACATCTTTTTGCGTCTGTAGTCGTGAAGATTTTTCTGCTTCTAAACGAATATTTTCAGCTTCTTTTTGTGCCGATTCAAGTGTGAGTTCTCTTTTCTGTTCGGCATCCAGCTTGATTCTAGATACTTCATCTTCAATTCTTTGTCGATGTAAATCTAATTGTTGTGCTTCTTCGGCTGTTTTTCGAACTATGTCATGCGCTTCCTGTTTTGCAGCATCTAAAGTAGCTTGTCTTTCCGTCTCTGCCAGTAAGCGAATTTTTTCAGCTTCTTCATCTAACTCCTGTCGTTGAATGTTAATGAATTCAGCTTCTTCTGTTGTTCGCGTAACAATTTCCTGTGCCTGCTGGCGAGCTAATTCTAACGTAGCGGCTCGGTCACGTTCTGCTTCCAGACGTATATGGTTAGCCTCGGTTTCGAGTTTTTGTTTCTTTAGCTCAATTTCTTTTTGTAAACTTCGAGCTTCGCGTAGAGCTTGCTGCCGAACCTTTTCAGCTTCAGCTGCTGCTTGCTGGCGGGCTTTTTCTATGGATTCCTTAATAGCATCATTAGCATGTTGCTGACGGTTGAGGATTTCTTCTTCAGCTTGTTTTTTCTCTTTTTCTTTTAGAGCTTTAACACGGCTTTCAACTGAGCTCCGAGTTTTTTGCAATTCTTCACGTAACTGAGCTAGCTCCTGGTTTGCTTGTTGGCGTATTTTTTCTGATTCAAGCTGTATTTTTCTAGTCGATTCTTCTGTGAGCTGACGTTGTCTTTTCAGTTGCTCTTTATGTTCTTCTAATGCGTGTTCTGCTGCTAATTTTTCTGCTTCTGCTTTTTTGCGTAAAGCCAGTGCTTCACGTTCGGCTTGCTGTTTTTCGGCAATAATTTTTTTATGTTTTAGAGTTTCTTCTGCTTGTTGCTGTAGTTTTTCTTCGGCGGCAAGTTTTTCAGTCTCAGCTTTTTCACGCAATGCAAGGACTTCAAGTTCAGCCTGTTTCTTTGCTTCAATTGCTTTTTTCTGTTTTTGAGTTTCTGCAGTTAGTTTCTTAAGCTCCCGTTCAGCCGCTAATTTTTCAGTTTCGGCTTTTTTGCGTAGTATTTTTGTTTCACGTTCGAGACTGATTTTTTCTTTTTCTAGGCGGGTCTTATCTTCTTCAGCCAGCTCATTTCTCTTTGCTTCCAGTTCCAGTTTCTTTTTCGTTTCTTTTAAAGCCTGCTGCTGAGATTTCAATTCCTCACTTTTAGCTTTAGCCTGTTTTTGAATCTGTTCTTTTTGCTGATTCTCTTTGTTGAGCGCATCAATTTGTTCTTTTAGTTTATGGCTTTTATTTTTTTGTGACAGAGGAAGCGATGTTACATTTTTGTCCGCTGATGGCGTTCGTTTATCCCTTTTATTAGTAACCGCTTCAAGGTTGGCAATAATGTTCGTCATGCTTGTGTTTGAGGTATTTATTATGGCGAGATTATCTTTAAAGCCATCTTTTAAAATACTGCATGTTAAACCATGCTGAATAAGCAAAAAGGCTGCGGCTGTGCTGCGTGAGGCATCGTTGCAATAAACGATTACATTGCGTTCAGTATTAAAGGTGTTTAGTTTTAGTCTAATCATTGATAACGGTGTATTGACTGCACCATCGAGGTGATTAGCCATAAAATCCTTGTGCTGCCGTACATCAACTAACAGGTCACCTGCAGATGCTCTGGATTTCAACTCATCTAAATGAATGTAATCAAGTAGTGGTTCCACGAGCAGAGATAAAAAGTTTTCTTTTGTTAAGCGCATCAGAATGCCGTCTTCCAGCATTTTGACTGTGGCATTCCGGGCGCCTTCAGTTATGAGTGCTTCTTCGCCAAAGCCGTCACCAGACGCTAAAATTGCAATTTGTACATCTACTGCTGATGGGCTGGGGCGGCGGCAGACACTGCATTTGCCTTTTTTAACGATGTAGTAGAAGTCGTTGTTTTGCCCCTGAGAGACAATGGTTTCACCTTTGTTTGCCGAGACTTCGGTCATAGACATCAAAATTTTCTGGATGTTTTCTGTAGGAATTTGCAGGAATGCCCTAGATTGTAAAAACTTCAACATCCAGCCATTTTCATCCTCGCTGTTAATTTCGGTTACTTCGTAATGGCCTGACGGGTTTTCATCTGATTCGAGCAGCATTTCAAGCAGGCTTGTGTCAATTGAAAGTATTTCGGAATTGACTTTGATTTTTGCCGTACTTGGGCGAGGACTTTGTTGCACAATAGGGTATTTTGCTTCGGGTGTTTTAGCTTTGATAATGCTGGGTTTTGCTTCACCACTGGTGTGAAGCTCGATTTGCCCTGAAATTAGGTAGTAGCTGCGTTTATCTTTTTCTCCCTGGCGAAAAAGCGTGCGTCCAGCAGGTAGGGTTTCAACGTTGGATTTATTAGACAGCTCGGTGAGTTTATCAATACTTAATTTACTGAGTGGCTCTAAGGTCTTCAGAAATTTGTTGTTTAAATATTTATTTACAGTAGCCATAGTATCTTAAATTTAATTAACCCAATAAAAACAATATGTTAATGCCATTCTGGTGTGAATAATGAAGCAATAACTCTTAACAATTTAGATGTCATAGCAGTTTAGCTGGATATGACCTGAATAATCAGCGCTTTATCATACGAGAGACAGCTGCTTAGGTAAACTTTATACTATATATATGATAGTGGGTGTGATTTGCTTCTCATTTGACCAGAAAAACAACTTATTCAGGCTGTTTTTTTAAGAAGTGTGATGGCTATCAATTTCTTTTTTGTTCTAAAACCTTAAAGGCCGAAATGCTTACTAAATCTGGCTTGAATGTGCCTTTTTGTCAAGTTTGGTGCAGAAGTCCTTAATAGAAAATCCTTATTATTTCAATAGCTTATAGATTACTCTCTGATACTGAAATTTATTATGTGAGATATGTGATCGCGTTCAACCTGCAGTGATATTTCACTGACAGAAAGGAGATTATTGACGGTTTTGGCGAAAAGCTCGGACTGTCCTACTGGAATACCGTTTATTGCTTTAATGATATCGCCTTCTTTTAGGCCGATAGCCGAATTAAATGGCATTTTGCTGATTGATTCAATGCTATAGCCACTCATCAGCCCCTCGGTGACTTGCAGGTGAATTGAAATTGCACTTAGCCATTTTTGGCTGTTATCCCTGATATGGCGTAATAGCGCCTGCTTAATCGGTATATATGTCTCTGATATAAGTGCCCTGGCATTTGGTTTGTCTAGTGTTTTGCCTACTTTGTGTTGTAGGCGAAGTGTGTAACGGATGTTGTCTCGCGTTAGCTGAATGCTATTACGGTGTATGGTTTTTAGAATGAAGCCATGAATTTTTTCTCCAGGTTTTAAAAACTGTATTTTTTGCTGAGGATTTTTGATCAAGGCAAATGCCTGACTATTGTTACTAACAATAGTGCCGACAAGCGTAAATTCTGGTTTGGCTAATCTCTCCAACTCCACTGCTTGTGCGGCAGGACAAAAATTAGCGCCAATGTAAAAGCTAAATAAAGTGAACGTATAGGCAACGATATGTTTCATGGACGCACTCGCTACGTCGATAGATTAAGATGGTAGAAAATCGATCGGATAAGTAACGGTAACCGTTGCAACATCCTTTTTAAGAAAGCGGAAAGATTTCACTTTAATTTTTAATTTTCGTACCAGGCGTTTAGCATTTAACTCAGTGGATAAGATTCGCACCTTGCTTACTTTACCATTTGGTAAAATGGTGAGTTCAAGCACAACCTTACCTTGTAGTGAAGGATCTTTACGAAGAGCACGATTGTAAATGGAAAATATACTGCCTTTATTGCGCTGAAAGACGCGTTCTATTTCTTCCTGACTACGGCCAGCTTTACCGCCAGCCGTTCGACGAGTACCGGTTCCGCCACCAATATTGCTGGATACGCCGCTAAGGTTTCGGCCAGATAAGGAACCTCCGCCTGTCTGATTGCTTAAACTGTTGGTGTTAATACCTCCACTGCCACGGCCTGCTTTAGAAGTCAGGATATTACTCGCTACGCGTTTGCTGCGGGTCTTGCCTTTGTTAGACAGATTAGTAGAGCGTAGTGATGAAACATTAAAACTCTCACGCAGGTCTGCGAGTTCATCTGTTAAAGCCATCAAACCACTTGAGGCAGCCTTTTTACGTGCTTTCTTTTTGATAGAAGGCTTTTTAGATTTCTTCTTGGCTTTTTTTGCTTTTTTCTTAGGTGATTTCTTTTTAGCTGTTTTGTTTTTTGCAGCAGGTTTTTTGGCGGCTGCAATATTTTGTTTTTTCTTTTGAATTAAAAGCTTAGCTAAACGAGGTGCGACTTGCTTTAATTCTTTTTTCTCCACCTCGGGTATTGGCAGAAAGGGAATAATAAAGGTTAATAGTAAAAAGAATAAAAGAGTACGTTTAAGGATTTTGTTAAAGCGTACATCATTCTCGGTTTTAGACCAGGGTAGAATGGGTTCATTATAAAAAGATGCGTAGCCCATATTATTTCACACCTGTCTTTGTGTCCGGTAAGGCAGATGACTTTTTAATAACAGCTAATGAAATATTATTAAAATCATTTTGTGCCGAAGTTAGCATGATTTTTTTAAGTAATTTATAAGGTATTCTTTTATCACCCATAATGGTGACTGGGCGTCGCTTTTTCTTATCCGAATCTTTTTGTTTATTGCGTTCTCTTTTTATATATTTTTTTAACATTGTGGATAAAGGTCTTAGCGTGGTAGACCTAGTTTGCAGAGCCGTTTTAACATACATAACAAATTCGCCGTTAACGCGAATATCTTTATTATTAACCATGACTACGATGGTTTGTTTTGGCATTTTTTCCGCTGTAGATTCAGGCAGTTTGATTTCTTTTGGCGTTGGTAAGGCTTCTGATTCTGATGAAGTAACGAGCAGGAAAAAAACCAAGATGGTAAAAATATCCATCAGCGACACCATATTTAAGGAAGCATTAAACTTTTTCCTTTTATGATGGCGAACCATTCGTTTTGTGCGGCGAGAATCTGACATTATTATTTCTTTATATTAAGGTGCATCCCCGATGGATATATCGGGAAAGAGCTCAGCATTAATAAATTCACCATCTTCGGTTGCGTGATACATCCGTACCGCATCCATGACATTGACCAGGGTTTCATAATTTACATTTGGAGATGAAAGTATTGTTGCATTTGTTTTATCAGGAAAACGTGACTTGATCTGCTTAAGCGTTTTGGTTAAATAAGCATAGTTATAACCATTTTTGTTGTTATTAATACGCTTGATTAAGCCGCCTTGAGTATCGGCTAGAACAATTCTATTTTTACGGATAATAACCTGTAACTCAAATTTAGGTTTTTTATGTTTACTGGCCGCACCTGAACTTGGCAGATTTAGTTCCAAAACAGTTAAGTGACTGAAAACGGCCGTAATTAAAAGAAACGGAACTAAAATAACCATTAAATTCATAAACGCGGTTATGTTTAAGTCAGGCGCTTCCCGATGGCGAAGTTTTCTGCTGCGTATTCTACTCATTATTATGATGTCGATTTATTTTTGCGTTGCATAATCAGGTTAACAAATTTAACGGTTGCCATTTCCAGGCTATCAACAATTTCGGTTGTTTTTGTTTGTATCACGGTATAAACGAGCAGCAGGGGTATCGCCACCATCAGACCAAAAGCAGTGGTATTCATTGCAACCGAAATACTGGTCGAAAGGATTTCACCTTTTAATGCCGGGTCAACCTGTGCAACTGCGGTAAAAGCTTTAATTAAGCCGATGATTGTGCCTAATAAGCCCAGCAAAGTTGCAATGTTGGCATACATGGCTAAATAATGTGTGCGCTTTTCAAGGCGGGGAATAATTTCCAGCATACTTTCTTCCATGGCCGCTTCTATATCATCCCGGTCCTGTGCCGATTTATATTTAGATAAGCCAGAGTTCAGAATTTTGGCAATAGGCTGGTTAGACTTGTTTGAAGCATTATAAGCTTGTTTGAAGTCACCGCTTTGCATTAGCGGCATAATTTTTTTCAGCAACATTCTATTGCGTGCGCGTGATTGAGTTAAATAAACATAGCGTTCAATGGCTATGGCGCTACCAATTGCAAGCACGATTGCAATGGGGACCATAAAAGATCCGCCTTCCTGAAAGAAGGTAACAATACTGGTATACATAATTATTCTCCTAATAAAACTTAAACTATTTTTTACTCTGTTCTGAATTACCATGCAAGGCTTGATAATAATTTACCTGGCGCTGAAATACTTCACGATCGATGGGTTGCAAAGCCTCGTCAATTAAACTTTCTAATGGTGGCTGATTCATATCGGGTACCTCCGAATTTTTCCATGGAACAATATAAAGTATCTTGGGTAGTTCCTGGTTGCCGATAATGGCGGTACCATCCATTTTCAATCTATCCTCTGCATAACTTGAAGAACTAGCTGAGCTTAAGCAGAGGAGTAAGGTGACGATAAGATATTTCATCCTTTTTTACCTCGATTAACTCTGTTTTGAGATGTTTGTGTTTTTTTAGTTCGACGTTTAAGGTCAATAATCCATCGAGAAACCTTGCTGTCGGCAGTTTGGATTAGTTTTTGATATTGTTCGTAGTGATGAACGGCTTGTTTTAAGTCATCCATATATAAATCATAAAGCACGCCTAAATTTAAGTGTGCGTTGGCATATTTTGAATCTTTGGATATTGCCAGCATATATTGATCTTTTGCCTCATTAAATTTACCTGAGCGGCGGTAGACAACGCCTAACAAGTTATAACCGATGGCATTGTCTCGGTTAATCTTAATGGCCTGTTTAAATGCTTTTTCTGCTTTCGATAATTTATTCTTTTTTAAATACATTAAGCCAATATTGAGTTGCGGGCCGGCAAAGCCGGGGTACATTTTATGAATTGAATTAAATAACTGCAATGCACGTCGTGTTTGACCGGAACGCATTGCAAGTACTGCACGCTGGTAAGACGCCTGTGTTTTGGCTTCGACAGGCACAGCATCTTTTTTAGTGAGGAAGCTTGACTGACAGCCTGATAGTAAAATGCTAATGCCGGCAACAAGCATTAAAGATTTTACTCTGGTTTGTATGATGTTAATGAATCGCATCAATATAACCCTCTACTTTTTCTGTCTTGGCATAGCGGGCGGGTTGTAACCTCGATAGTTGCTTTAAACTTTTCTTAACCCAGTTATTATATATGCCGATAGTGACATTTTTCACATTGGCGACATGTATGTCGATGGCTTTTTCTTCAAAGGGAAAGGCCTGTTCTTCGAGTAAAATGTCGTATTCTTCTTTTTCGTCTGAGGATAAGCCTTTAGGTCGTTGTGACTTCATCAGGGCGCGTGCAAAATTATTGTATATCTCAGCTATTTGATAGGTCGCGGAGGTTGATACATCAGCTACTTTATATTGAAGCGCTTGTTCATACGCCTTTATAGATTTTTGCATTAAACGTTTTTTCTTTTTCAGACTTTTCTTTAATGGAATTTTTAACTTTATTCTATTATAGAGTGTACGCAGTGGCTTGGCTAAGACCAGTGTCGCATTCCCTGCAAGATATTTGGTTCTAGCGGTACGCTGACGACCACCGCTGGCATCGGTTTTAATTATTTCGTGCAACCAGTATCCCCATTTCTTTAGCTGACGCGTTTTTTTATAATGCTCGGCCAGCGTATTGCGTGCTTCCATTGCTTCAATGAGTGGTCGTGGATATTTTTTGATGTATGCTTTATAGAGTCTCATGCCATTTTTCTTGTTGCCACCTTTTATATAAAGGTTTGCCGCCTGTAACGTCATATTTCGTTTAAAGTTGGCATCTCCCCGAGTGGCTAATAATTTTTCGATTTCACCTGCCGCTTTTGTGTGTTGTTTAGTTTCGGTGTATATAAAGGCAAGCTTCTCGGTAACGCCGAGTTGCAGCTTTTTCTTTTTAGGATAGGTTCGTCTGAATTTTTCTAGAATAGACGAGGCTTTTTTTAATTTACCGTCTTTTATAAGTAATGTGGCGGCATCGTATTGCGCTGTTGCAACAAGAGGTGAATTCGGTGTGATACTTTTAAGCCGTAAAAAATGTGCTATTGCAACGGAGAGTGTTCCGTTGTCTTTTGCTAGCTCGCCTTGCTTGTAAATACTGGCAGCAAGTCGTTTTTGCATGGGTTTGTAATAAGGACTCTTCTTCCTCGTGCGACGTAATACCTGTTGATAGGCTTTTTCAGATTCAACGTAGTTGCTAAGCGCAAATTCGGAATGGCCAATTATAATCCAGGCGGTACGTGTATCTAGTGCTGAGGTACTTTTTGATTTGGTTTTAAGTAATAAGCGAGCGGTCTGATTTGCACGATTATAATCTTTATGTGCATAAAGTGTTTCACTGGTTTTTGCTAGTACGGATGAGACACGTTTATCCTGTGGAAACTTCTCGCTAAACAAGAGTGAGCTTGCAATTGATTTTTGTTGCCAGGTATACACAAGTTGCTTTTTATTTTTTGCTGATTTTTGAGTTTGTATGACTTTCTGTAGCTTGGGATATATGAGAATGGCTGCATAAGCTGCTTCGGCACTCTTTTTGTGGTTGGCGTAACCATAGGCGGTTTTTTCAAACTCGTTAATCGCTTTTACATATTGGCCTGATTCATTAAGAGACTCGGCAAGTAAAAAGTTCATATTGGCGCTGGTCTTATCATTAGGAAACATGGTAATAAATTCAGCATACCATTTGGCTGCCATTCGGTAGTCGCTGCGTTTTCGTGATTTTCTACCTGTTGCGTGGAAGTGAGTGGCGAGATCTTTCATGTGTAGTGCAAGTAGTGGTTTAACAAAACTACGTTTTTCATCATTTTGTGTGCGCCAATAGTAACTCTTTGTATTGTAACGCTCTATAAATTCACTCTTGGATTCAATAACTAGTTTACTTAAGCCGCCTTTTTTATAGGCGCTAATGGCGTCCTGATGGAATATCGGTGCATCAGGATCGTTAGGTGCTCTTTTAACGTAGGCCATATAGGTTTCGGCAGCATCAATAACACGATCTTTTTGCTGGTATAACTTACCAAGTGCGCGATACAGAAGGGGTTCATAGAGTCTTTTGCCGGATGAGCGTAATCGGCGAGTTAGGGTGCGAGCTCCATCTTGATAGGTCAGGGTTAAGCTGGTCACGCGTAAGGCATCGTTAAGTAATTCTTTTTCGCTTCGACTAATGCTGGCGGATAAGGTAACTCGGTCTAATTTCCCTTGGTTATTTTTAATATCAAGCAAAGCAAGAAATTGTGTTAGAGCCTGGGGGTATTTGTTGCGTTTAAAAAGAGTCCAACCATATTTATAAATGGCTTTCTCATAAAACACGGAATGTTTATTGTTTTTTACAATATCATTATAAGCTAGCCCAGCTTGCCTGTAGTTGCCCAGCACAAAATAGGTTTCGCCACGACGGAAATCAACTTCATCTGTGTATTTAGATTGCGGGAAATCTCGTTTAAGCCGGTTAAGTGTTTGTTGTTCTTTTTTTGCCTGGGCGAGCAATGAATAAGCCTTTGCCAGTTGATATAGAACCAGTTCATTTTCTTTTGTATTTTTATGTGTTTTTAAATAACGAACATATTGCTTGATGGCCGAGCGTAGTTGTTGTTTGCCTGATGGCGAGAGTGGATCGTCATCAGAAACACTTTTATCCTCGCCAGACATTAATTCGAGGTCAGCTAATCGACGTTGTGCATCACTGTAGATGTCTTCCACTGGTACGCTGCGCAAAAATTCCTTGTACTTGGCAATAACGCTTCTTCGTTCAATAGGCTGTATTTTTATTTCACTGATAACCAGCTCTTTTTCTTCAAGGCTTCCAATGGTTGGAGCATCACGCCCGGTTGACGTACAAGACAGGAGTAGGCTGGTGGCTATAAATGATAGCATTGTAGCTTTAAATAAAGGCTTCATCTTTTGCTCTTATCTCCTGACGTGTTTCCCTGATTATTTTCAGGGGAGTCAGATAAAGCAATTTTGTCGTACAGGCGTGCAACTGAAAAACGTGCGCGCGCATGATAATTTTTTAAAGCGCGTTGTTTATTGTTAAGTTCTCGCATCGCCATAAGAACAAGAAAACGTTGTTGTTGGCTGAGTAGATAACGTAATTTTTTTTGAAGTTTAATAATGCGATATTTTTTTTCTGAAACACGTTCGCTAAAGCCTGCAAATCTTGATGGCGCTGAGTTCCAGGATTTCTTTAATGATAAGGTTGCCTGTTTGGTTTGTTTTAGGCCGGATTCAACCAATTTTAATTGTTTCTGTGCCTTCCATAGCCTTGGTATATATTCGCGCGATAATTTCCAGGTCATCATACCCTTTAAAATATGGAGTTTATGTTGTTGTTCTGTAATATCGCGTTTGTCTTTTAGCTTTTCAATAGAAATGGCCGCACTCTTTAAACGTTGCATTATTTTTTGTTCTTTTGCAGTGAGTAGAGCAAAAATATCTTGTTGCTTTTCTATTTGATCTATTTTTTTACGAAATTTATTTTTAGCAGCGGTTAGGACGTTGATTTTATTTAGGCGAGCGTCATTTTTTATTTGAGGGAACTTGCTTTGATAACGCAATTTTCTTTCTTTTAGCATTAAATTGTAGGCTGGCAGTTGGGTGCTCCAGCGTTTAAGTACTTTTTGTAAAAAAAGCAAATCACGATAATTTAAATATGCCTGCTGGAATTCGTGCTTTGCAATAAGTTTTTCTATATAAGGTGTGGCAACGGAGACAGGCGGTGTTGTTAATCTAAAATTATAATCTTCATCTTCGGCGTTTAATACTTTTGTTAATGATGCGATTAACTCACCACTTTCAACAATGCTTATTACAGAACTAATGGATTTAAGTTCCTGATCATAAACAGCAACGGCCTGTTGATAATGGCCTAAAGCATTATTGTTTGATTGAATTTGTTCCAGTGTATAAGGTATAGCGAGCATGGATTCCTGAACGGCGGTATCAACGCTATCTCTTTTTTGCAAGGCTATCCATGGACGCAGAGCATTTTTGTATTGACCTCGTGAGCTATAAGCCCAGCCAATCCCCAATAAGGCGATATTAGATAGCGGTCCTTTTAGTCTTACCTGACGCAAGTATTCTGGTGCTAGTTCTGGCGACTCTTTACGGATATAGGCAAAACCAATTGCCAGATTTGCCTTGTCGACCAAAGCATTCATTTCTTCTGTTTTAGCTTTATAAGCGTTTAGCTGTAGAAGATATTGTATACCTTCAGCGTATTTTTTTTCTCGTATTAGTGCGACGCCAATATTATAGAGAGCGTAGTAGGGCCATTCATTTTCATCTGAATATTTATCCAGTAAATGCAGTGCCTTGTCAAATTCTTTGCGACGCAGATAAATATTGGATAATAAATGTAGGCGTTCATCATTAAAGTTGTCGGGTAGAGTATTGGTGACACTGGATAATGCGGATACGGCTCGGTCATAGTATGATTTTTTATAAAAGGATTTGCCGAGATAGTAATATGCCCGGTCGCGTGTATACACAGGCAAGTTGGCATTGATTAATTTTGTAAAAATATCATGTGCTTTATTGTGCAGTCCGTAGGCTAGAAACAGGCCGCCTTTTAATAGTTCGGGGTCATCGCCCTGGTTGGTAATAGGCTGCTTTGCATCAGCAATCATCAGGTTGGTGAGCGCCGAAAAATATTTATCCTGGTAATAATTAAATAAGCTTTCACCGTAGCGAAGGTCTTTAATAACTTGTGGAGCCAGTTTCTCGTTATTATCTCCGGCGACGGCAACAACACTATTTAAGAACAGTGCCGTTGTAGTGGCGCTAAGTAATAACATAGTTCTAAACATTGTGGATTTTATTCCCAAACCTTAACTTCAAAGACAGGTTGTTGTTTGGTTACGTTATCGCTGATTTTAAGCTCGATAAATTGTGCCGAGCTTGTTTTATCTATAATTGTTGTTGAGCCTTGTTTATAGGTGCGGTTATTTGGGCCAATGCCTGTGTAGAAGGCAACAATTTCATGTTTGCCTGAAGGCAGGTTGCCGGTAAAAATTCGTTGTACGCCGCCTCGTTTCAAGGCTGCAATTTCGCGCTTGGTATAAAGATGGTTAGCGACAACCTTGTTATTAAGTTTAAGTTGTACTGAATCAAGCTGGAACAGCTTGCCCACGTCGAGTGATAAAAATACCGAAATTTGTGTATTTGATGGAAAGAGTAATTCTTCTTCCAGCATAAATAAATCACGATTGAGATCCAGAACTTCTTTTTTAAGTGACTGGATCTGGCTGTCGAGGGAACGTAGTTCCTCCGAAGGTGCGCCTGCATTTGCACTGTCTTCGGCAAACACCGAGATGCTACTTATTGCTGTTAAGAGTATAAGCATTAATGAAATGATAGTTTTTTTAATCATGGTTCGTTACCTGTTTTTTTAATACCATAATGATAATAATATTTGTGCTACTACGGCCTGATAGGAATATTTTTCACCGGTTAGGTAATGAGTAAAGTCGTCGTATTGATAGTCGATATAGGCGAGTGATGTTGTAATATTTCCTTTGCTAAAAAATCCGCTATCATGTTCAAACATGTGGTAGGTGTATTTTGCTTTTATGCTTGTATTTGAAAAAGTACTGAGTTCTTTATCGCGCGCCATGTAAAGCATATCGGCCTGGAAATTATCACTGTAGAAGCTGGCTTTACTTTGTGAATAGAAGCGTAAAGAAATTTCCAGAATGTTTTTGTCGCCTATATATTTACTGACACCTATTTCGAAGGTATCACTTTGAATTCCCCAGGTATCAGAAAAATAACGATAGTCAAAACGGATGGAACCCCGCCAGTCAAAGTAGGTGAGTGACCGAAAAGAATAGGCTTCACTTGTTCGGGTGGAAGGGTATTTTTCTGGTACAAAGGCTCCAAATATTCTTGCTGCACGATATGGGTTGTTGAGATAACCTTTTTCGGCAATACTTTCGTAGTTAAAGCTGGTTATCCAGTTTTTGCTTATTATCTGTGACAGGCCAAGTCGGTAGCGATAGCGATCCAGCCCCTGGCTAAAATCATTATCAACCCGCATCACCGTGTCGGTTGCAGTTGAATAACCCATGTTAAAGGTCGTCATGCCGTTGAAGAATTCCTGAGACATATCGATATTAAAGGAATCGGACAGGTAATCGCTCTCTTTGCTGTTGTTATACGAAAAGCTGGTGATGGTGTCATTATATAAATAGTCGACACCGAGCCCAACTTCATCACGTTTCTCAGTGTATTCGCTTGCCTGTGCCTGTACATCAATGGATGCACTGGTGACGTTGTCTACATAATAACTTGCGAAGGCAGAATAGGACTTATCATTTCCTTTGCGTACTAAAATAGCCGGGCCCTGGGCTGTTACGCCGCCACCAGAATAAAAATGGGTCATCACATCAGCCCTGTCTTCTGCCAGTACCGCGGCTTGAACCGAGCCAGCAAACAGACTGACAAGCAAAAGGCTGGATAAAGAGAGCACTTTTGCCGAGGTTTTTTTGCTGATTATGCTGAATATAAAAAGGTTTGATAGGCTCATGATTAAATTCGGTTAGTTACAACCACAACCCCCACCAACACTGGTACTCGCCCCATGTGAACCTTCGCGAATATCATTGACATGTGTGAAGTGGGCATCAATGGAAGGTTGTCTTGAAAAACTCATAATAGGGTCGGCTAAAATTTCGCGCTCATATGGTTGCACCCAGGGTTCCCATGACGAGCAGCCTGTAAGCAATATACCGGCTGACAAGATAAGCACCTTATTGAGCCGATGCGTTGAGAATAAATTTATTTTTATCGTTTTGATTGCCATGTTTTATTCTCGTAATAGTTTTCTAACGTCGTTTGCATATTTCTTTTCGTAACCGGGTTTATAGCCACGGTAAATTTTTCGAATTTTACCATCACGATCAACCAGTACCGTTAATGGCATCGCCTTTATGGAATATAATTTACTGATTTGTTGTTTATTATCAAAAAGAATTGGGAATTTTGCGCCGAGGTCACGTGCCATCTTACTGGCTTTTGTTTTGTTTTTATCAATATTAACACCAAGAATAACAAAACCAATATCCTTATATTTAGCATAAATTTTTTGCAGGTGAGGTATTTCAACCCGACAGGGATTACACCAGCTTGCCCAGAAATTTATCATCACAACTTGACCGCGCAATTCAGCAAGTCGGATATTTTGCTTGCTTGATGACGATAGAGTGAAATCAGGCGCGGTTTGATTAATGCTTATTGCATTGGCAATGCTGCTAAGGCTAAAGAAAACTAAAGTGCCAAGCACTAAACCAGCTAAGGACTTTAATTTGTATGTTTTAGAATCTTTCATGCTGTTTGTTATCCAAGCTTTATTTATAAAATAAATAGTTTAAAAGTAAATAGCGAGTCCTAAGGTCATTTCCAGATTATTAATTGTTTTAGTTGTTCCAGTAACATCGGATTCAAATGAATGCCTTCTAACGTCCATATGAATCGCAAACCAGTCTTTGGGTAATATTCTGAAGCCGGCACCTAAAATAGTGGTGCTGTGATCTTTAGTAACAAACGTTGTATTACCTGCGCCAGCGACAAGGTAAAAGGCACTTGACCAGGCAACGCCTTCGAAGGGAAAAAATTCACCAGGGAATAAGTTGTAGCCAATCACCACATAAGTGTATTCGAGCACTTCATTCTCGGTCGGAAATAAACCACCTGGCAGGATGCCTCGAAAAGTGGTGTCTGAAACTTCGGTGCTGCCAAAGGTGCCTTCAATAAAGGCGCGTTCGGTTATGTGGTAGGTTAATTTAAAGCCAGTTACGGCTTTTGTGCCAAAATCTTCCATACTGTACTGGCCGATGTAGGCACCAACTTCAAAATTTTCAGTGTCAATATTGGGGATTTTTATTTCCCGGCGTTCAATTTCGGGTTTTATTACCTGCTCGGATTGGGTTTGCAGCTCGCGTTCAGCTTCTGCTGCCATTAGCGTTGTGCTCGTGATAATAGTTCCACTGCTGATACTGCCAAGAAGTATAAACGATAAAAGTTTTTTCATAATTATTGTCTTTATTATCAATTAAAAGAAGAAGGAAAAGCCTACGCTTAAATGGGTATACTCGTCACTTCGGTTATCGCCGACCAGAACAACGTAGGTGGTTGCGTCTGCGCGAAAATAAAATTTATCGGTCAGGTAGTATTTAAAACCGATACCGGCATTGCCCATATCCAGTGACGAACTTGTTGCGGCCAACAGCGATGTCGCAGGAACGTTTTCAAATATACCGTAGCCTATTAAAAGAAAAGGACTAAAGCGCGATTCAGGGTAGAGTTGTAAAACAAAATTGCCCTGATAAAGTGTTGAGCTTGAAAATTTGCCGGATATTTTTGTATATGCAACTTCGAAAGTCAGGTTTGGGATTATTTTATAGCCGATACGCAGAACAAAACTTTGTTCGTCTTCGAACAGACCTGTGGCAATACCAAATTCAAGCCGACTCTTTATATAATCGTCTAACAATACATCCTTAAAGGATTTTTTAACGCCGGCCTGGGTTAAGGTTTTTTCAAGTTGTGCACGGGCTACCCAGCCAACTTTATTGGAATCAGTGTGAACTTTAAACCAGTCGGTTTTGCGTTTAGTTATCTGTATTTTTTTACCCCGTTCTTCAACATAAAAAACAGGGAAACCGCTGCCAGGGCCGGTATGAAGTTCAATATAAGCCTCTACAATGGTGACTTTTTGAAATTCATTCGCCGAATAAGCGTTACCTGAGCTAAGGAGTAATAATGTGAATAACAGGTGGCTAAAAATTGTATGAGTTTTCATTATGGTGTGATGGGGTTATTGATCCAGTTAAAGATAATGGTGTAGTTAGCATCATTCAGGGTGAAGATATCACCGCCGGCATGACTGCCAACACTGGAAAATATACCCGTTAATGGCTCAAGCAGTAGCTTGCTTTGTGCTGGGTCGACCAGGTTAGCAAAACCTTTGGCAGCATTAAAGTTACCCGCAAGTTTAAAGGTATCGCCGGCTGCATTCGGGAAAATGATAAACGAGCCACCGGAACCACCAGGGGTTGCATGGCAACCGCTTGAGGCGCAAGTTTTACCACCAATATTTAGATCAAAAATAGGATTGACCTGAGATTCAAACACCGATTGACTCAGTGTTTGAACGCCAGTGTTTTCCTTGTTTTCAACCTCTTTACAGCCTGTTAAGGCAAACAGGCTGTAAAGAGTTAAAGACAATGACAATACAGTGTAGCGAGGTATAGCTTGATACGACATAAGCTTTCACTTTTTATTATATTATATTTATGGTGTTATCCAGCTAGCAATAGCATTGTAATCCGCACTACCCGTTGCCATAACGGCAGCGCCACCTACTTGTGGATGTACTCCGCCATCCGTTGATGTAGGTTTGCTTAGCAATTTATTATTGGCCGCCGTTGAGGTATCCGTTACCATCGTGGTGGTAATATTTAAATCACCTTCGAGGTTGCCGGTTAACACAAAGCGGTTACGCCCAGTGAATGCCTGGTTGGCTGTGCCCGTAGTGCTATCGCCATCATTAAAGGCCTGGTGGCAGCCTGCACAGGCTCGCATTAGTATTGGATGTACTGTTGAGCTAAATACCGATGCGCTTAAACCACGAGCAGGGCTGCGTAATTCTTCCTGGTCTTGAATGCCATTGCTATTTGCATCTGCTTTAAACGCAGTATTGTAGTATTGGCCGCCTAAGTCAATCCATTCATTAATAACACGACGCTCAGAAGCATTGGTCATAAAGGAATGGTCAAGACTGATATTGGCGATGGATTCATCGGTGAGGACACCACCTTTTGTAATCTGACGGTTGCCGGATTTTAATTGCTCGTTGTAAAGAACCGCGACCAAAATACTGTTACGCGCACTTGCAACAGAAACATAAGAACGTTCTCTTTGTATTCTGACCTGGCCATCAGCCGCTATGGTCACGGTAGGTAAGCCACTGGCATCGAGTAGTGGGTCGCCCACCATCAGTTCGCTGTAGGACGTGAGGTAACCCGCACCACCAATGCCGCCGGTTAAGTCTAAACCGGCGGTGCGTTGAAAGACCGGATTGGTTTCATCATCCTGGGTGTTTTCGTTGTGGCAAGAGGTACATTGGTACGTATCACCACTAGTGAGGTTGACGCCGTCAACATTAAAATCTGCACCCGACCACGTTCTGTCTTTATCCCAAATAGCTTGAACATGTTCAGGGTAATTCACAACGCCATTGATCGGCGCAACCGGAGTCCCGGAATAATCAATATTAATCGCCGAGGTATTTTTACTCGGAGTGGCAGCGGTTTGTGCTGCGGTTGCCCAAACATCAGAAGGGTGTTTGATGTCGTCTTTTAATATTGGGTAGCTATTGGGGTATTTATTAAAACGTGTTTCGGCCATTGTTTCGCCTGCTTTACCGACAAGGTCATTGCCATTTGAATGGCTGCCTGCAATGGGGCTTGCATTGATAGCGCTACCACGGCGGGGTGAGTGGCAACCATTACAGGTTCGGGTTTCACCTGGGCGCGCTTGAATCCAGTTAGTATGATGCTGAAATGCGCGACCTTCAGCGTCTAAAATACTAATGGCGAGCGGGGTATCGGCTGGCACTTCAACCTTAAATGAGCCATCGGGTTCCACTTCGCTATAGCCCACAATTTGTTGCATTTCAAAATCGGTTTCGCCCATGTCATTTTGCCCCATACCGGCAGGGGTGGGAACGGCCTTGGTGATACGCACAAAGCGGGCAGGCCGGGTTTTGTAATTGGCACTACCCGAGGCGGTATTGTCAGGATCTTTCATTGCGGCGATATCGGCAACGGTTCGGCCATCGGGTGCGGTGGTTTGTGGAATCGAGGGTTCAACCCCGGATATTAAAGTGCCATTGCCCATTCGGCCGATGCTATCGGTGTCATAAACACTTTTAACATTGAATATACCGACACCAGCGCCGCTATTTTTAGCTGCGAGCGTTGTATCCAGTGATTTATCAGCAATGCCGTTCGGTTTTGCCCGGGCAATAAGCGCTATCGGGCTGCGGAGTATTTTACCGGCTGTACCACGGTCAATAATATCCAGATCTTTGGTATCAAGATTAAGCATATAAATACCGTACTGTGCCGGGCCTTCGCTTGGTTCTTCTAAATTATTTGCTAGATTCAGCTCTTTGGGACATTTTTCAATATCGATTGCGGCACAAGATGCTGCCCAGCTAACGAGTACTCGATTAGTACCATCGTATAGTGGGTAAGGGTCGGTTGCTCGGCCAAATTGCGATATACCGCGGCCAGTGTTCATTTGTTGTGCTGTAGCCTGAGCCTGACCCGTTATATTGCCATCGCAGTCGCTATTTTCTGAGCAGTCGTTTGAATTTATCAGCAGAATTGCGCCACCTTCTTTGGTGCCGGACAGACTCATTGCGCTACTAATAATGGTTTTTTTGTCGGGCATTTCACGAGGGTGTAACAGGCTAGTAATACCACTGTGTGCACCATAGAAAATAAACATATTCGTTCCATCCGGGTTGGTGGTAAAAACGCTGAACTGGTTGCGACCACCCACATGGTCCCAACGTGAATACATAATTTCACCGGTTGATAAAACAGTTGGGTTACGGTCATGGCTTTGGTTAAATGAAATTTGGCGAATATTTTCTCCACCGGCCGTCATGGTATGCAGTGCGGATACGCGTTCGCGTTCGTACTCATCACGGTATGAATACGGTTCAATTTTGTTGATTGTCATAATTTCTTTCATACGTACCTGGCGGTTAGAACTGAAAACGATTAAGTCTCCACTGTCTCGTGGTACGTAGGCTGGGTCGATGTCATCGCCTTTGTTTGCTTCTGCATCGCTAGCAATAACCCGACGTGGGTTTGTGCTGCTAGCGGGTTTGCTGGTATCGTATTCGTAAATATCCCAGGTACCGGAGCCACAGTTTGGTTTCATTGAAAATAGAATTTTAGTGCCATCGTAAGACGCTTCTAAATCGGATACATCGCCGTTTCCATTGGTTATTTGTGTTGTTACATCTTGCGCAGTGGAACTGGCTGAAGAAAGCTTACGTATTAAGAGTCTGCCACCCGCTGAACAGGTTGCAGCATCGGTCGGGTTACCTGTGGCATTGGCATTGCGTTCAACATAGGCTATCGGTTTATCGCCGGCAATAATAATATTGCTGCTAGAGCCATCACTGCTGCCACCGCCACAAGATACTACAAAGCTGGATAGCGCAGCTGCAAAAACAGGCAGAATGATTTTCTGATTAAACCTGGACATATTTGTTCCCCTTAGTTAAACATCGAATGAATCCATTTATATTCGGTATTTACTGAATACAATGACTAACCAGACTGTAAGTATTAATTCTTGTATAGCATTTGACCCTGCTGATACGATGCACACAACTTTCAATAAAGGTTGTAATAAAGGTTAGGAAAGATGCAGCATCATTATTTTTGTCTGATAATGTTATGAAATTTAGATGTTTATAAAAATTTGCGCTGTTAGCTCGGTCACACAATTAACTAAGCAGCTCTAAGTGATGCCTGGTTTTGTGACGCCTGTTGTTAAATTATTGTATTTAGTTGCTTATCAAGGCTTGTTTTTATTTCCCCCAGCTGTTTGCAACCCTGACGAGAAGTGTAGCGCAGCGGCTTTATCAATAATAATAGCCTCATAGTCTGGCAGTGTATTGATTAATTTTAGAGCAGCTTTTGTTTCCATTATAAATAGTGTTGTGGATAGTGCATCGGTCCGAGTTGCACTTGGCCCCAAAATAGTAACGCTCTGATTTTTGTTTGCGGAGCGCCCCGTTTTAGGTTGGATAATATGATGGTAACGAACATCGTCTTCAATAAAAAATCGTTCATAGTCTCCAGAGGTTGATATGGCAGTATTTTCAAGCGGTAAAATTGCCACGTATTTTTTTTTATCGCGTGGGTGACGAATGCCGGTTATCCAGGGTTTACCATTTTTATCACCGAGCAGGCGGCTATCGCCACCGGCACTAACAAGCGCATGCTGGATACCATATTCTTTAAGTATATTGATACTACGATCGACCGCGTAGCCTTTGGCTATACCGCCTAGATCAATGCGCACCCCTTTTTGTAGAAAAAATATCTCGGATGTTTCCGGCGTCAGCTTAATGTTTCTATAATTTATATATTTTAATTTTTTTTTAATCTGCTTATCGTCTGGGTGTTGATGCTTACGGTAGTCGTAGAGATAGCCAACGCTTGCAAAAGTAATATCAAAAACGCCATTTGATTGGCGTGAAATGTTTTGCGCCTGTTGAATAAGCGCGAAAAGCTCAGAGCTAATTTTTATGGGCCGTTTTGCTGCGTTGCGGTTTATTTTAGAAACTTCACTGCTTTCAATGAATGGGCTCATTGTCTGGTCAATGCGTTGCATTTCCTTTTTTACGCTGGCGATGGCTTTTTTTGCAAGTAAGGTATCTTTATGCCAGAGCTCAACGCCAACCCGTGTTCCCATTATATCCCAGTATTGCTTATGCCAGGCGCCGTTTGTGGTTAGTGAGAGGGCTGCCTGGCTAGAACTTATAAACAGGATGCATATAAAGGTAAGTCGGAATAACATGCGGCTTAGTATAAGTTATTTTAGTGCTTTGGACACGGAATTAAGGGTTAGCAGGATAGCAGCGTTTAAATGTAGAAAATAAGTTAGCAGGCTTTAAGCAATCAGTTCATCTGCTTCTTCTGGCATTGCTTCTATCCGTGCCTGGTAACGAGCAATAAGTTCATGGGCTGTTTTTTTCATATCAGGTTCAAGGAAAACCGCTTTTTCAATAGCATTAATGCCTGTTGCATCATTAAACGATAGTAAAATTCTACCGATAGCAAACATTGCCTTTGCATGCATAGGGTTGCGCTCTATTATTTTTTTATAAATGGGAATAGCCGCATGATAGCCCTTTACTTTTTCAGTGAGAGTGGCCAGCTCCCATGTTTCTTCTGCGGAGAGCGCCTGTTCGGAGATTTTATTTATTAGAGTGTTAAGGCGTTGTTCATTGCTATTAATAGATGTTGATGATTCACGTTGCTCCTGTCGTTTTTGTAACCATAAGGTATCAAAAATTTTAGTTATACGAGGCAGTGCATTGTCGAGATAGAAAATTGCAGCAGTGTTATCTAGAGGAATAGGCAGGCTATAGTTTTCATGGCCGAGTTTTTTCAGACGTGAACGTAATACAGGGGTAGAAAATTGAAAGTCAGATAGCTTTTGAAATTGTTCATTGATTAGGCTTTCTGCTTTACTCGGTACAATGCTTTGGGTGAATGAGACTGTCATATTGGCATGTGGGAAAATTGTTTTATGCGGGTATTGCCGCTGTAGCTTATACATCGACATCCAGAAAGTGTTTTTTAGGTAGTGGCTGGCAATAATAATCTGTGCCAGGGTTTGTGCAAAAGATTTTCCATCGATAATTTCTATTGCATAGCCATCGTTATCCAGTTCGTCCATTCGTATTACATAAAAAGAAATAGCATTAAAAAAACTCTGGTAGATTTTTAAAAAGTAATAGAATGGCTTAAATGCCCAGTGCGTATTGGTTTGGCAGGCAAGTAAATATTGACTCAGTATATCCCGAAAAAAATATATTTTGTTTGTTACTCGGCTGGTTTTAAATGATAGCTGACCAATGCGTCGTGCGAGCAAGGCTTTAAATTGTTTGGCGGATACGGTTTGCATTAGTGGCAGGCCAATTTGCAAAGTTGTTTCGCCTTGAGATGGAAGCATAAAGTAAGGTGTGATATGAATGCTAACATCATACTGATCAGTGATAATAATATTGTTAATTTGTTCCGTATTAAAATGCTGTTCGAGCTCTTCGATTAAGGCGATAAGTTTAGGGGTTTTTTTCTTGTTAACTGAAACATAAATTTCTGACGCCTTAGGTATTTCAAGTTGTAAGGTCATAAACCGGTAACTTAAATATGCAAATAAGCTAGCAAGTGGTAGTTGATATACTAAGGTGAATAACTCAGACGCCACTTGTGTTTGTGAAATGGTTACACTGAAAAGGGTGTTAATGCTGGAGATAAAAAAACTGATACTTAGAATGGGTAATAACGTGAGCACCGAAATACCAGCGATTGCAACTACAACGACCATCCCTATATATAGTTTAGGTGAGCGGTGTTGGAGGCTGTTTAAACTTTCCGTTAGTTCTAACATGGTGCGGCTCTGAGTATATGGCTTAAATAAATGGCTAAAGGTATCATATTTAGCATAGGCCAGACGCTAATTATCATCGTGACTTTAATCACAGATTGGTCTTTTAATACTGCTTTAGAATTTAGTTAAATACTTCTATAGTTAACAATATTAAGCCTGTGTTCTTATTGATTCCTGAAATAGTTTGGCTAGTCTTAAGCTTAGTAGAACAATTAAAAGCACAAAGGATCTCGATGGCAGACAATTTAGATATAATTATTTCTGATTTAATTCAGAAAGATAAAGAGCGTTACACTAAGCTGGTTGGTAAATTCATGAAACTACTCCCAGCCTTTATTGATGAGTTTACGGAGCCAGTAGAAAAACAGGATTATGTCAGCCTTAAATCAATTGCGCATCGGTTAAAAGGGGCGGGCGGTAACTTTGGTTTTATGCAGTTAACCGAAATTTGTCGAGAAATGGAAGCTGCCATTGCCGAGAATAATGTTGAGCAGGTCAATAGCTTATATATGCAGCTTACTGAAACGCGAGATAAAATTTTAGCCGGTTGGGATAATGCTTAAATATTTTCCAAATGCTCGCTTATTTCCATCCACTCAGTTTCCACGGATTCTAATTTTTCATTAATTTTATTTTGTTCTACTAGATAGCTGTCGAGTTGTACTTTGTTTTCTGGAACGTAGACTGCATCATCGGATAATTTCTTTTCAATGTCGGTTTTTTGCTGGCTAAGCTTTTCAAGCTGCTTGTCCAGATTTTTTAGTTTATTTTGTAAGGGCTTAATTTGCTGGCGATCTTTGGTATTGCTGGTTTTGTTCTTTATTGCCTCAGTTGAGGCAAGTTCCTGTTTCTGGTTTTTAGACTCGTTGCTTAACCATTGTCGATAATCATCGAGGTCACCATCAAAAGGTTCCACCGAGCCATTGGCCACTAAAAAAAATGTATCGGTGACGGTGCGCAGTAAATGCCGGTCATGCGAAACAATAATCATCGCGCCTTCGAATGACTGCATGGCAATGGTTAAAGCATGACGCATTTCCAGATCAAGATGGTTGGTGGGTTCATCTAGTAGTAGTAAATTAGGTTTTTGATAAACAAGCAAGGCAAGCACCAGGCGGGCTTTTTCACCACCGGAAAAGGGTGCAACCGGGTCAAGTGCCATGTCGTTGTTAAAAGCAAAACCACCGAGGTATTTACGCAAATCACTTTCCGTTGCTTTTTTGTCGATGCGTTGCAGGTGCAGTAATGGGCTTGCTGCCGGGTCGAGTTGTTCGAGTTGGTGTTGTGCAAAATAACCTGTTTTAAGTTCTTTTGCTAAAATCAGTTTGCCTTGCTGTGCTTTAAGTTCGTCAGCTAGCAGTTTGATAAGCGTCGATTTACCAGCACCGTTATGCCCAAGTAAACCGATGCGATCGCCAGGGTGAACCGTAAACCGTATATCGTTCAGGATGGTTTTATCGCCATAGCCGGCATCCACTTTTTCGAGATTGAGTAGTGGGTTAGGTATTTTTTCTGCTGTTTTAAATTTAAATTTAAAAGGCGAATCAACATGCGCCGGGGCAATAAGTTCCATACGCTCAAGGGCTTTAACTCGGCTCTGCGCCTGTTTGGCTTTGGTTGCCTTGGCTTTAAAGCGTTCAACAAATTTTTGCATATGTTGAATTTCACGTTGCTGTTTTTCAAAAGCAGATTGCTGGGTGGCTAAATGTTCGGCACGGCGTATCTCGAAGGCAGAATAGTTGCCGGTATAGTAATGAATACGCTGGTGTTCGATATGCGCGATATGGGTTGCAACGTTATCCAGAAAATCACGGTCATGTGATATTAATAACAATGTCCCTTTATATTGGCGCAACCAGTTTTCCAGCCAGATAACCGCATCAAGATCTAAATGGTTGGTGGGTTCATCGAGTAATAGCATATCGGAACGTCGGATAAGCGCCTGAGCTAAATTTAAACGCATCCGCCAACCACCAGAAAAACTTTTAACGGAATGTTGTTCCTGTGCGGATGTAAAACCCAGGCCATGCAACAAGGTGGCTGCCTGACTATTTGCGCTATAGCCACCGATGGATTCCATTTCACTGTAATAGTGAGCAAGGGCGTCGCCATTGTCTTCGGCTTCGGCAATTTTAATTTTATTTTCGAGTTCCCGAAGTTCAATATCGCCGTCTAAAACATATTCAATTGCGGTTTTATCGAGAGCTGGGGTTTCCTGTGCAACGTGCGCGGTTTTAATGTTTTTCGGGTAGCTGACCTCACCTTCATCCGCTTGCAAAAAACCTTGAATTAACGCAAACAAGCTAGACTTACCGACTCCATTGCCACCGGTTATGCCGACTTTTTGGCCGGCATGGACGGTTAAATTCACATCCTGGAGGAGCGCTTTGCTGCCGCGCCGGAGTGAGAGTTGGCTGAATTTAAGCATAAGCGGCAGTTTTTTTACTAATGGTAAATAGCAGGTTATTTTTGATAACGGTTATGTTTTTCGAGAAAACTACTGTGTAACGGGAAGTGATTTTGCTTTCTGTCTTCAAAGTAACGTTTCAGGGTAAAGTCGATGGTGCGAAAAGCCAGCTTATCCCAGGGGATTTGCTGTTCGGTAAATAGTTGTACGTCTAAACTTTCTATTCCGGCAGAGAAGTTTAAATCTTTTAGTTCGGCAAGGTAGAGCATATAAATCTGGTTAACATGTGGCAGGCTAATAACCGTGTAGAGGCTGGTTATTTCCAGATTGGCGTTGGCTTCCTCAACCGACTCGCGGGTAGCCGCCTGTTCAAGGGTTTCGTTATTTTCCATAAAACCGGCGGGCAGTGTCCAGAAACCATGGCGCGGTTCAATGGCACGTTTGCACAGCAGCACCTTGTCTTCCCAAACCGGTAGGCAACCAGCGACAATATTAGGGTTTTTATAATGGATAGTTTCGCAGTGAGTACAGACATGGCGTTGCCGATTGTCACCCTCGGGAATTTTTAATTCAACGGTTTTGCCGCATTCACTACAGAAGTTCATTTTGAATGGATAAGAAGTAAATGTTACTTCTTGCCACCTTGAGCCTGGAAGCCTTCTGGTAACTGCCCCATTTCGCCTTCTTTAAACAGAAAGCCCAACATATGTTGTTCAATAATCTGGATAGCGGCCGGGTCAGCGGTGTTAAGCTGGTTTTCATTAATAATTGATGTAAGCCGTTCCAGCCATTTAGTCCAGCCTTCGATTGAAATATCATCAAAAATACGTTGACCTAACTCACCTGGCATTGGAATGGTGTCCAACCCTTCTGCTTCTTTATTTAAGTATTTACAAAAAACCATGCGTGACATAATAGTGACCTCAAAATTTGAAAGCGTATTTTAAACAACTACATCGCTTTAAGATATATCTAAAAGAAAAAAATTCAGCAAAATTTGGCTCTGTTTGAGACCAGTCTAAAGGTAGAAGATAAAAATTTAAAAATGTCATATAACCCTGATATACAAGGGGAAATAGTGGTTTTTTGATAAGAATTTGGGGTTCGTTACTAAATATATGTTATTATTTGCACTATATTATATTGGTTATGTATAAGTTCTAGTTAAATTTATTCCAGTTTAAATCTATTTTAGGAGTACAGGTATGTCAGAGTTTAGTCAGGTTATAAATGATGAGCTAAAAGTTTCGGCAACGGCAGGTGAGCAACTTGCCGGTTTAATTGGATCGTCAGAGGATCCGATTGAAGGTATTCGGGTTTTTGTTTCCGGTGGTGGTTGCGGTGGCATGACTTACGGCATGACCTATGCCGACACGATCCACCCCTATGACAAAGTTTTAGACGGTGACGGCTTTAAAGTGGTTGTTGACGCGGTTGCGCTTTCTTATTTAAATGGCAGCGACATTGATTATACCAACGATGGTTTAAATGCTTCGTTTGTTTTCAATAATGTTTTTAAAGCGGTCGGTGGTTCCGGTGGTTGTTCGGCTTGTGGTTCGGCTGGCGGCAGCGGTGGTGGTTGCGCATAGGCCTCGACAGGTTTATGGCCAATGATCTATACAGACAATGTCTGTTTCCGTTACACCTCAAACGCACCCCATCAAACAAAATCTTGTTCTTATTGCGCCGCATGGTAGTTACCGTACCATGCGGTATATGCAGGCGGCTGCGCAATTAAATCTGGGCGTGATGATTGTTTCCGAAGGTGAGCATTCGATTGTGTCTGAGTATGCACAAGGCTTGCATGTGCAATTTAATCAGCCAGAGCAAGCGCTTGAATTAATTTTAACCGAGATAGGTAAAAGCAATCATCAGGTCGTTGCGGTAATTGGCACCGATGATTCTGTCGTTGAACTAGCCGCTAATGTGGCGCAACAGCTTGGCCTGGCGCATAACAATGTCAGTGCTGCAAGACTTGCAAGGCGCAAAGATTTAGCGCGTGATGCTTTAAAAGAAAATGGTACATCCATACCGGGTTATCGGCTTGTTGAAATAGATACCATGTTAGAGCAGGCATCGAATAATCATTTATCGATTATGGATAAAGACTTTGCGTTGGTTATCAAGCCTGTTGCACTGTCGGCGAGCCGAGGCGTTATTCGGGTCAATGATAAAAAAGAACTGCTTGATGGCTTGCAACGTGTTAAACATATCTTAAACCAGCAAACAGATTTAGATGAATTTGAACAACAATGGGTTTTACTTGAAGAGTATATTCATGGTGATGAAATCGCGATTGAAGGTGTGGTCGAAAATGGTCAATTTAAGTTATTAACTATTTTTGATAAACCTGATCCGTTGCACGGTCCCTTTTTTGAAGAAACTTTTTATATAACCCCAACACGTTTAAGTTCAAAGAGTATTAACACGGTTGTTAGCGTCGTGCAGTCTGCATGTGAGGCTTATGGGGTTAATACCGGACCGGTACATGCTGAGTGCCGGTTGCGAGAAGAAGATGTGTACTTAATTGAAATGGCGGCCAGAACAATTGGTGGTTTATGCAGTGATATTCTGGAATATGGTTTGGGCTGCTCACTGGAAGAAGTCGTTCTACGACAGGCAACCGGTCAACCAATACAACAACATTTTTCAGATACTGCAGCCGGTGTGTTGATGATTCCTGTTCCAAAGCAAGGTAT
>VAPL010133564.1_pt1 | contig 73719 bp, 60 predicted proteins | sample 3395061 | NCBI WGS metagenome assembly VAPL01 (sample SAMN08290444, study PRJNA428436) | hydrothermal vent metagenome | isolation source: Deep-sea hydrothermal vent chimney 2 | place: Pacific Ocean: Juan De Fuca Ridge | depth 2182 m m | reverse complement strand
TAATTTTATTCTTTTTCAAGGCAAAATTTTCAAGCATAGCATCGCTATAGTTGAAGATTTTAACGCAGTAAAAGGGCAAAAGAACAAGCTAAAATGTATCAATTATTTCTTAACAGTACCTTAGACCGAATTAATTCCGCTATTTAGCAGAACCTCACTCTTATTACCTATTGATTAACCTTGATAGCTATCGATACGAAGGATTGTTTTAGTAAAGACCGGGATTTCAATATAAATTACTAAAAAGAGAAAATCAATAAGGTTTGTCATTCAGAAGGAGCACCGATAGCTCCCGATTTCTCGGGATTAAAGGCATAAGGGTTTCATATATCTCTTAACTTAATGACATTGGGCTTGCCTTGGGCGGGTCTGCCTGCCGACAGGGATAGTCAGTTTCAAGAATTTTTTTATTAATAAATCATTCATATATCCATGGCTGAAAACTTTTAACAAAACATCTATTTCTCATTCTCATTTAAAATAGTAGATTTGTTCCATTATTTTAATAAATCAAATGAAAAGCCCCTTTCTACTATTATTTTCAATATTATTGTTTTCATGCAATACAGATAAGCCTGAAGAGCAAAAGATAATTGAAGAGCAAGTAATAGTGCCTAAAATCATACAAAAGTTTGGCTATATTTTCAATGATTATAAAGTTGTTGAAGATACGATTAGAAAAGATGAAAACTTTGGCGAAATATTATATAGAAATCATGTTGATTTTCCTGAAATTCACAATATTGTTGAATCGTCAAAAGATTCATTTGATGTACGAAGGTTAAGAACAGGTAAACCTTATACAATTTTAGCTAAAAATGACTCTACTGAAAAAGCACAAATTTTTATTTATCAACCTAGTAAAACGGAATATGTAGTTATAGACTTCACGGATTCTATTCAGGCACAGAAGTATAAAAAGAAAATAAAAACAATTACCAAAACAGCTACCGGAATTATTAAATCATCACTGTCTGAGGCAATGGATGATCAAGGATTAGATTATGCTTTGGTAAATGAAATGTCTGATATTTATGCCTGGGCGATAGACTTTTTCCACCTTCAAAAAAAGGATAATTTCAAAGTTATTTACGAGAAAAAATTTGTTGATGATACAGTTTATGTAGGCATTGGAAAAGTAAAAGCAGCCTATTTTGAACATAAAAAAACACCTTTTTATGCGTTTAATTTTGTGACAGATTCTACCAAAAATATTGCTGATTATTATGACGATGAGGCGAACACTTTACGTAAACAGTTTTTAAAAGCGCCTTTAAAATTTAGCAGAATATCATCTAGATACAATCTAAAAAGATACATTCGATATTATGGGCGTGTAAAACCTCATAGAGGTACTGATTTTGCCGCAGCTATAGGGACACCTATTATGAGTACTGCCAACGGAACAGTAGTAGAATCTCGTTATCGGGGCGGTAATGGTAATTATGTAAAAGTAAAACATAATTCAACATACTCTACACAGTATTTACACATGCGAAAACGTACTGTTAAAGTGGGCGATTTTGTAAAACAAGGTGATATAATAGGTTATGTAGGAATGACAGGAAGCACAGCAGGTCCACATGTGTGTTATCGTTTTTGGAAACACGGACAACAAGTTGATCCGTTGAGGCAAAAATTACCGGCTGCGAAACCTATAGAAGAATCTTTAAAAGAAGACTATTTGAGTTTTATTGCCCCTCTAAAAGAACAATTAGATCAAACAACTATAAAATAACAAATTCCAAATTTTGTTATTTAAAATTTAGAGGTCAGTAGATAGCTTCATATTTTGTTCATCCTTTTTAAGGCTAACTGTCTGGTCGAGCGCAGTCGAGACCTCTTTTGAAACCTATATCGTTCTTCCCGAGTGTTCGGGACGCTCTAACTGACAAAGAATTAAAATTTATTATTTACACAATTCTTTGTATTCTTTGCGAAAAAACTTTGCGACCTTTGCGTGAAACAAATGCATTTTTTATTTATAACATTATGCCACTGAAAAACCAAAATCCAACAAAAACAAACGCTTGGAAAAAACTCCAAGAATCATATCAAGATGTAAAAGATATTGATATGAAAACCATGTTTTTGAATAACAATAACAGAAAAGAACAATACACCTTATTGTTTAATGATTTTACATTAGATTTTTCAAAGAATAGAATAAACGATGCAGTTTTACAACAACTACTTGAATTAGCAAATGAAGTTGATTTAAAAGATGGAATAGAAAAAATGTTTTCAGGCGATATTATAAACGCTACTGAAAATAGAGCTGTTTTGCATACTGCTTTACGTAATAGATCTGAGAATGAGGTATTGGTCAATGATGAGGATGTGATGCCTGAAGTAGAAGTTTCTCTTCAAAAAATGGATAGTTTTTCAGACAGCGTTATTTCAGGAAAATTTAAAGGATATTCAGGTAAAGCATTTACTGATGTTGTCAATATTGGTATTGGTGGTTCAGATTTAGGACCAAGAATGGTAGTAGATGCTCTACAGTATTATAAAAACCATCTAAAAACACATTTTATATCGAATATTGACGGAGATCACATTTCGGAAACCTTAAAAGAACTAAACCCAGAAACCACACTTTTTGTGATTGTTTCAAAGACCTTCACTACTCAAGAAACTTTGACGAATGCTGAAACTGTCAAAAAATGGTTTCTCAAATCAGCTAAAGAAACGGATATCAAACACAATTTTGTAGCGGTTTCAACCAATTTAGAAAAAGTTGCTGATTTTGGTATTGCTCAAGAAAACATTTTTACCATGTGGGATTGGGTTGGCGGTCGTTATTCTTTATGGAGCGCTGTAGGCTTATCTATTAGTTTAGCATTAGGCTTCGACAATTTTAATAAATTGTTGATGGGAGCTTATGAAATGGATGAGCATTTTAAAACAGAGTCGTTTCAAAAAAATATGCCAATTATATTGGCATTGATAAGTATTTGGTATAATAACTTTTTTAATACTGAGTCTGAAGTTGTCATTCCGTTTTCGCAGTACTTAACAGAATTAGTCCCTTATTTACAACAACTTTCTATGGAAAGTAATGGTAAATCTGTTGATAGAGATGGTAATAATATTGAATACCAAACAGGTAATATTATCTGGGGTAATACAGGCACTAATGTACAACATGCTTTTATGCAACTGGTACATCAAGGCACTAAGTTAATTCCTGTTGATTTTATTGGGTTTTCTAATTCATTATATGGTAATAAAGAACATCATAATAAATTAATGGCTAATTTTTACGCTCAAGCGGAAGCATTATATTTAGGAAAAAATAAAGAAGATGTTCATTTAGAACTAAAATTAGCCAACAAACAAGATAAAATATTGCAATTACTCCCTTTTAAGGTTTTTCAAGGTAATAAACCTTCAAACACCTTGGTAATAGATAAATTAAGCCCCAAAAACTTAGGATCTCTTATCGCTATGTATGAACATAAAACTTTTGTACAAGGTTATATTTGGAATATTTTCAGTTTTGACCAATTTGGAGTAGAATTAGGTAAGGAATTGGCAAAAAAACACTATCAAAAATCAGAATAACCTCAAAAAACATATTTTTATTTAAGATTTTAACTATTAAGAAGTTAAATTATTAGTTTATTCTTATTTCAAAAACATGAGATTATGTGGAAAACTTGATTAAAAGTTAACAATATCTTAGTTTTTTCGAATAAAATGTGTACTTTTACTTAGCTAAATTCTTTATACAATGAAAAAAATAGGACTCATCTTTTTATTCTCAGTTATTTTTTGGTCATGTGAAAATGAGACTGATCTAATTATAGAAAACAGTTTAACACAAGAAGAATTACTTAAACCAAGTGATAAAAGTAATCTTGTCGTACAAAAATTAATTAAAAACGGAACAAAATATGAAGACATTCTTGAGGGAGAAGATTTTCTTTATGTTGAAGATTTATTGTTTACAAAAAACATAGAAGATTATGAATTTATGGGTGATAAAGAATTAATTACAAATACTAAACAATATAGGGAACCCAGTATAGTTTCTTTATTCAATTTAAGAATTACAATATATCTTGACCCATCTTTACGTGGGGTATACTTGAATAGCTTGTTACAGGCAATTAATCGTTATAATAATATCGCAAATTGTGGACTCTTTTTAGTTTATTCAACATCAAGAACATCTAGTATTGTAATTGATCCAAAATATGACTCTGATGACTATTGGGGGAAAGCGCAATTTCCAACCAGAAGCAGACCAGGCAAACAGATATATATAAATACAAGAATAGATGGAACCGCAACAAGTGGAAATGCTAGAATGGAACTATTCCTTCATGAAATAGGACATTGTTTAGGATTAAGGCATACTAATTGGAGTAGTAATGGAGAGGGTAGTCATGGTGGTTTTTGGGACTTTTTAGGGATTAGGCCCAGTTCTCCAATTCATATTCCAGGAACACCAACAGATGAAAGTGATGTTAACTCGATTATGTGGTCACAAATTAATTTAGGATTCATAGGCTTCTCTAATTTCGATTTGATTTCGCTTAGAACTCTTTATCCGCATGCTTACAAGTTCAGAGAAGTCTTTAATTATTTTGATTATGAACCTGATGGTGAATTTGAAAGTAGTTATGATGTCTATGCGGATGTTTTTAGGGATGGATCATATACTATCCCTTTAACATTAACCAACACTTCAACTGCTATTTTTTATCTTGTCACACAAAATTATAATGCAAATAATGCAGTATCTAGTTTTCCAGTAACTAAAACATTAGCTCCAGGTAGTAATACTTATTTCCTTAATGAAACTAATGAACAATGCTCTCCATATCAAGGAGAAGTGTGTACATACCAATATCTAAGCACTACTTACGTAAATTAATGAACGAATGATTTAGAATTAGAATATGATTCATTCCTTTTAGGATTAATTGCTAAGAGAAAATAGCAAAATTTTGTTACTATCTACCTATGGGGTAGTAACGTATTATATATCTGGGGTAATACAGGTACTAATGTACAACATGCTTTTATGCAATTAGTACACCAAGGCACTAAATTGATTCCGGTTGATTTTATCGGATTTTCAAACTCATTATACGGTAATAAAGAGCATCATAAGAAATTAATGGTGAACTTTCACGCTCAGGCAGATGCATTATATCAAGGTAAAGCGAAGGAAGAAGTACATTTAGAATTAAAAGTTGCCAATAATCAAGATAAAATCTCAGAATTACTTCCTTTTAAGGTTTTTCAAGGCAACAAACCTTCTAATACATTTCTTGTTGTTATATACGAGCACAAAACCTTTGTCCAAGGCTATATTTGGAATATTTTTAGTTTTGATCAATTTGGAGTAGAATTAGGTAAAGAATTGGCAAAAAAACATTATCAAAAATCAGAATAACCTCAAAAAACATATTTTTATTTAAGATTTTAACTGTTAAGAAGTTAAATTATTAGCTTATTCTTATTTCAAAAACATGAGATTATGTGGAAAACTTGATGAAAAGTTAATATTATCTTAAAGTTTTCTTACATAAAATGCTTACTTTTGCTCAGCAATTTATAAACTAATTCAATTTACACATGAAAAAAATTACTAATTTATTAATGGTATTGATGTGTCTTGTTATGACATCTACCATTTTTGGACAAACCATTACGGGTATCGTTAATGCAGAAGACGGACCACTTCCTGGAGCAAATGTTATTGTAAAGGGAACATCAAATGGTACTACTACAGATTTTGACGGAAAATTTTCGTTAAAAGTTACCGAAGGGTCTGGTATAATTGAAGTTTCTTTTGTTGGTTACAACAACAAAGATGTAAGCTATACTATAGCTGCAGATGAAACGAAAGATTTAGGAACTATTGTTTTAACATCTGATAATACTTTAGACGAGATTGTAATTACCGCAGTCTCTTTTGCAATTGACAGAAAAACACCCGTTGCAGTATCTACAGTTACAGCATCTATTATTGAACACAAATTAGGTTCTCAAGAGTTTCCTGAAATTTTAAAATCTACTCCAGGTGTATATGCAACAAAATCTGGTGGTGGTTTTGGTGATGGTAGATTAACAATGAGAGGGTTTAATTCTGAAAACGTTGCGGTTATGATTAACGGTGTACCTGTTAATGACATGGAAAATGGTAGAGTTTTTTGGTCAAACTGGGCTGGTTTATCAGATGTAACAAGCTTTATGCAAGTACAAAGAGGGTTAGGTGCTTCTAAAGTAGCTGTACCTGCCATAGGTGGTACTGTAAATATTTTAACAAAAACTACTGATATTAGTAGTGGCGGAAGTATCTTTTTTGGATTAGGAAATGATGGATTTACAAAATATGGAGCTACAGTTTCAACCGGCTTATTAGATAATGGTCTTGCAGCTACAGTTTCTGCTTTTAAACTAGAAGGTAATGGGTATATTGACGGAACTCAGTTTAAAGGTTTTAATTATTTTATTAATATTTCTAAGCAAATAAATGATAATCACAAAATATCATTTACTTCTTTTGGCGCTCCACAAAGACACGGACAAAGACAAAACATGAGTTTAATTTCTCGCTATAGAAATGCAGAGTCTGGAAATAAATTTAACCCTGATTGGGGTATTAAAAACGGACAAATAACACATATTGAAGATAATTTTTATCACAAGTCTCAAACTTCTTTAAATCATTATTGGACAATTTCTGACAAATCTAGTTTATCAACAGCTTTATATGCTTCGTTTGGTACAGGCGGCGGTGGCGGAACTGCTGGAGCAAACAGAGATTTATTTCTAGTTAGGCTTGGTGGTGATGACCAACCTGTTGATTTAGATAATATTGTTGAAATAAACAGAGCAAATGGTGAGCAAGGGTTAGGTTCTGAAGCTATTTTAAGAGCATCTAGAAACGATCATAGTTGGTTTGGTGTTTTATCAACATTTAAAACTGAAATAACTGATAATTTAGCATTTGTTGCTGGTTTAGATTTAAGAACTTACACTGGTAGACATTTTAGAGAGGTTACTGATTTATTAGGAGGTCAATATTATTTAGATGTAGATGGCAGTGGTGACGATAATAATGTAAATAACCCTAATGCAGCATTAAGAGTAGGAGAAAAGATGGCATACAATAACGACGGTGAAGTAGGTTGGCAAGGTTTATTTACCCAACTAGAATATAGTATGGAAAAATTAAATGCATTTGTTGCTGCTGCTGTTTCAAATACTTCCTACACAAGAATAGATTACTTTAACTATTTAGATAGCGATCCGTTACAAAAAACTGATAAGTATAATTTTACAGGTTTTAGTATAAAAGGAGGAGCTAATTATAATTTAAACGATTACCATAATATATTTGCAAATATTGGGTATTTTGAAAGAGCTGCTGATTTTAGATCTGTATTTCCACGATTTAACAACGTAGATATTAATGCCGATGCTGAAAATCAAAAAATATTTAGTGTTGAATTAGGCTACGGTTTTAGAGGTGAAAAACTTGCTGGAAATATTAATATATATAGAACTGCTTGGAATGACAGAACCGTAACTCAAACTATTCAAAACAATGATGGAACTTTTAATTTTGCAAATATTTTAGGAGTAAACGCAATTCATCAAGGAATTGAGTTTGATTTTGTATATAAAGCTATGGATAAGTTAACCTTAACAGGTATGCTCTCTTTAGGAGATTGGGAATGGGAAAACGATGTTCTAGGTGTTGAAGTTTATGATGATGAACAAAATCTAGTTGATGTAGTAGATTTGTATATTTCTGGTTTAAAAGTGTCTGAATCTGCACAAACAACTGCTGCTTTAGGCTTTGATTGGCAAATTTTAAATAAAACACATTTTACAGTTGATTATAACTATTTTGGTAATTTATACGCACAATACGATCCTAATGACAGAAGCACTCCTGGAGTACAAGCTTGGAAGGCTCCTGATTATGCAACATTTGATGCTGGTTTAAGGTATAACTTTAAGGTTGGTAGTTTTGACACTACATTAATAGGTATTGTAAATAATGTGTTCAATACTGAATATATTTCAGATGCTAGAGATGGCTCAGGATCAACATATGATACTGCTTTAGTTTGGTTTGGTTTCGGAAGAACTTTTAATGTAAGTGCAAAAATTAAATTTTAAAAAATAAGAAAATGAAAAAAATAATTTATTTATTAATGATTATGATTACAGGAGTATTCTTTACTAGCTGTAACCCGTTAGAAGACATCTATGCCGATTTAGATACTCAAGAAAATGTAATTGTTGGAGAAACTAAATTTACATTGACCGATGACGATTATGATGATCTAGGCTTAAATTTCGGTAATTTTAGCTCTATAGATGATGCTAAAAGTATGATACCAGAATTATTAACTGATAAATTCCCTGTTTGGGGAAATGGATCTTTGGCTGAAGTAACTTATGAATTATATGCTCCTAAAAAAGAAGAAAAAAGTTTAATTAGATATACGGTTTCTTCTGACGATTATAGTGATTTAGGACATTCATTTGGCAACTTTTCAAGAAGTAGCCATTTAACTGAATTTTTAGAATGGAAGTATCCTTCTCCGGCAGATAGAGTATTAGTATCATTAACTTATAAATATTGGAATGGAAGTTTTGTAAGTACTTTAAATAATGGGTTTTTATATATTAATGGCGCATGGGAGTTTATGTTAGGGTTTACTGATGATGAATATACTGAAATGGGAGAACGTTTTCCGAATTTCTCTAATGAGGATGAAGCAGAAGCTAAGATTTCAATCATTTTATTAGAGAAACTTAAATTTGATGGCTATGAAGCAGGAGATATCGTTGGGACAATCTATAAATTATTTGTAACTGATGTTGACGATATTGATGGAGATGGTAGAACTGATGACAGAACTACTTATAGTTTTGTTAAATATTTTGTTTTTAATGGAAGTGTTTGGTCTGAATATGGTGATACGATAGATGAAACATTGCAGTTTGGTCATGATGGTACTACTTGGGTGCCAGATAACACCATAAAATATATAATTACTTCTGCAGATATATCCATAATTGTTAATGCTTTGAGTGGAACTTATCCAGGACCAACATCTAATGTAAGTAACTTTAGTAGTTTTGACAGAAGATCAAGTAGTGGTAACTATTGGAGTGATGATATGCTTCTAGAAGCATTTAATATTCTTTTAGATGATATTGATCCTAGTGCAGCTGAAGATCAAAAATATGTTTTAACTTTTACAACCTATGTTGGTACTGTAGTTGATGAAAGTATGAATTTAATAAAAACTGGTGGCGTTTGGGTTAAAAACTAAGCGAATTTTAGACCTAATAAAAAAAAACCGAAAACCTCTTATTTAAAATAGAATAAGAGGTTTTTCATATCTTAGCCACTTCTAACAGAATACTATAAAATAGATTTAAAAAATGAAAAGAATTATTTTAATTATATTAAGTGTTTTACTGTTTAATTGTAGCAGTGATGATGGAGGTACAGATCCAATTAAACCACCTACTAATAATGAAAAACCTGTGGCCGTAGATGATGCTGTAACAACTATAGAAGAAGAGGAACTTGTTTTAAGAGATTTGTTATCAAATGATACAGTTATTACTGGTGCAAGAATTACTTCATTTGATGCAAGCAGTACAAATAATGGAACTATTGAGGATAATAGAAACGGAACCTTTAGTTATACCCCAGTAGCAGGTTTTGTAGGAGAAGATACGTTCACATATACCTTATGTGATAATGATTCAACTCCAGACTGTTCAACAGCAACAGTAACCATAACTGTAACTGATGAAGGTTCTCCAATAGCAGTAGATGATGATTATAATGCCGTTAAGAATACAACCAGAACCTTAACCGAAATTTTAGAAAATGATACTTTAACCGATGATGCAGTTATTACATCTGTAGACAATACTAATGCTACAGGAATCGCTACATTAAACAATGATGGCAGTATTACTTATGTACCTCAAAATAATTTTATAGGTGATGATACTTTTACCTATACTATTTGTGATGATGATTTGCCAACACAAACCTGTATCTCGGCTACCGTAAAAATTACGGTACTTGAACCTTTAACATTCAATATACCTGCTAACTTAATTTCTTATTATTCTACCATGTCATTTACAACAGATGCTGACTTAAATCATGAGTTATTAAAAGAGTTTACTATAGAAAAACATACTACTATTTTATCGTACGGACAAAGACATGATTATTTATATAATGCAGATGAAGACTCGGTAAATACAGATAATGTGATATTGATGTATTCTAGTGAAAGTAGATATTGGGAAGAATACACTTCAGGTAATAACTCATATTCACCTCAAACTTTTAATACTGAACATGTATATCCGCAATCAAGATTAGAAGCTGACGATGCAGTAACTGATTTACACCATTTAAGATCTTGTGATGCTACGATAAATTCTAATAGAAGTAATTTCCCTTTTACAAGCGGTAGCGGAACATATCAATTAGTCAATAGTAATGAATGGTATCCGGGAGATGAATGGAGAGGAGATGTAGCAAGAATGATAATGTATCTAAATATTAGATATGGTGAAACTTTTGATAAGGTTGGAACCTTAGACTTATTTTTAGAATGGAATGTAGCTGATCCTGTATCTTCATTTGAAATACAACGAAATAATATTATAGAAGGAGCTCAAGGTAATAGAAACCCTTTTATTGATAATCCTTATATAGCTACACTGATATGGGGCGGTAGTCCTGCCGAAAACAAATGGCAATAAAATATTTACTTAATTCTTAAAATTAGTTTACCATGATAAAAATGATTCACTCTTATTGGGCATATTTAGCAGTGTTACTATTAGTCATTGCAGTTATAAATGCAATAATTGGCTTAACTCAAAATAAAGAATTTTCAGCTAAAGATTTACGAATTTCATTATTTACTTTAATAGTGATGCATATACAATTGCTAATTGGCTTAGGTTGGTATTTTATGTCGCCAGCTTATAAAATGATAAAAGAAATAGGTATGGGCGAGGTAATGAAAGAATCAGGGCTACGTTTATTAGCTGTAGAACACCCATTAATGATGATTATAGCCATCATTTTTATTACCATTGGCTGGTCTAAACATAAAAAACAAAATACAGATAAAGGCAAATTTAAAACTATTGCCATTTTTTATGGCTTAGGTTTACTGTTTGTGTTGAGTAGAATTCCTTGGAATCAGTGGTTAAACTTTTAATTTTTTTAGACCTCACAGGTTTTCAAAACCTGTGAGGTCTTCTTCTGTTTTGAGCCTAGGAGAGATAAAACAACCTAGTTAAGCTAAATGAAAACAATTCTGTCTTATATTTTATCTACTATTTACTATCTGTTTTTTCATTTTGGATTACTTTTTTTTCATGGTTTACAGTGGTTAGCATATAACTTAAACGGTTATAAAGCACATAAGTGGGTTGTAGATATGATGAATGGTTATTTGATGAGTTGTTTATATATTTTAGGTACTCGAATTATGTTTAAAAATAAACACCAGCTTCTTAAAAATGTGCCCTTAATAATAGTGTCAAATCATCAAGGTTTATACGATATTTCACCTATTTCTTGGTTTTTTCGTAAATCTCACCCAAAGTTTGTTTCTAAAAAAGAGTTAGGCAAAGGCATTCCAAGTGTTTCATATAACTTAAGACATGGAGGCTCTGTATTGATTGACAGAAAAGATGCTAAACAATCTATAACAGCTATTATAAATTTTGGTAAATACATTGAAAAAAATAAGTATACTGCTGTAATTTTTCCGGAAGGAACTCGTAGTAAAACAGGCAGACCTAAACAGTTTTCATCATCTGGGTTAAAAGTGCTGACTAAATTTGCTCCTTCATCTTATATCGTACCTATGACTATTAATAATTGTTGGAAATTAGCGAGAAAGGGAAAGTTTCCTTTGGCTATTGGACAACATATTACGTTTGAAATTCATAAACCAATCAAAGCATCTTCCTTAAAATTTGAAAATTTATTTGAAAAAGTTGAAGAGACCATTAAAAATTCTATAGTTTCGTAAACTTATTAAAACATAAAAATATGTCATTACAAAATATCAGATTAGAGGTGATGCAAACATTAGAAAAAAGCATAGACACCTTTGTAGATAAATTTTTGATAGCACCTGAAAAAATTTGGCAACCAACAGATTTTTTACCTAATTCTCAAAGTGATAATTTTATAGATGAGGTTGAAGAAATAAGAGAAATATCTAAAGAACTAGATGATGATTTTTGGGTAGTTATAGTAGGTGATACGATAACTGAAGAAGCGTTACCAACTTATGAATCGTGGTTGCTTGATGTTGAGGGTATTTCTCAACACAGTAATGAAGGTTATGATAATGGTTGGGCTAAATGGATACGAGCTTGGACAGGAGAAGAAAACAGACATGGAGATGTGCTGAATAAATATTTATATTTATCAGGTCGAGTAAATATGCGCGAAGTTGAAATTACTACTCAACATTTAATTGCTGATGGATTTGATATTGGTACCGCTCGTGATCCTTATAAAAACTTTGTTTACACCAGTTTTCAAGAACTTGCAACCTATATTTCACATAATAATGTAGCAAAAATTGCTAGAGAAAAAGGACATAAATTATTGGCAAAAATGTCTAAAATTATTGCCGGTGATGAAATGCGTCACCATTTAGCATATGTTGAATTTGTAAGACAGATATTTAACTATGATCCAAGCGAAATGATGTTGGCTTTTCAACAGATGATGAAACATAAAATAGTGATGCCTGCGATGCATTTAAGAGAGTCATTTGAAGCCAAAGGAACACTTTTTGACCAATTTTCAGTAGTAGCACAACGAGCAGGTGTTTATACAGGCTTTGATTACGTAAGTATCATAGAAAAACTAAACAATGCTTGGCAAATTGATAAAATTTCAGGTCTAACTGCTGAAGCAGAAAAAGCCAGAGATTATTTGATGAAATTGCCTGAGCGTATGTATCGAATAACAGAACGTATAATTATACCTGATACCAAGTTTGAATTTAAATGGATGAATCCGATAAGGAGTTAGTTTACTGTATAATTTTAAAGACATCACCATCATCCAAAAATCGAAATTTTTCTCGATTTTTTTGTAAATTATCTTTCTTTAAAGTAATTATTTCAGTAGTCATTTCATTGGATTTTATGGTAGATATTTCTTCACCTAAACTATTATATACTGCGGAATTACCTGAATATTCATAACCATTAATATCTAAGCCAACCCTATTGACGCCAATACAGTAACTCATATTCTCTATGGCTCTGGCTTTTAATAACGTGCTCCAAGCATTAATTCTGGGTTTTGGCCAATTGGCAACATAAATAAGCAGATCATAATTTTCTACATTTCTTGCCCATACAGGAAAACGAAGATCATAACATATCAACGGACAAATTTTCCATCCTTTATAATCTATAATTAATTTTTTATTTCCTGCTATATATACCTTATCTTCACCAGCCAAGGTAAAAGTATGCCGTTTATCATAAGTTTGAATTTCACCGGAAGGAAAAACAAAAACCAAACGATTATAATAGTTGTTATCTTGTTTAATAATTAAACTTCCGGTAATGGCTGTATTTTTTTGTTTTGCAATGTTTTTAAGCCATAACATAGTTTCACCTTCCATGGTTTCAGCAACTTCAGCAGGGTTCATTGTAAAACCTGTACTAAACATTTCCGGCAGAATGATCAAATCTACTGTTGAAGAAATTGCATCAATTTTTTCAAAGAAGTTAATCCTGTTTTGTTCAGGGTTTTCCCAAACTAATTCAGATTGTACGAGTACTACTTTTAAATCTTGCATAATATTTCTGCAGCTTTTTCCAACGTTTCGTTCTTTTTAGCGAAACAGAACCGGAGCATTTTTGTGTCTAGTTTATTGACATTAAAAACGGATATAGGTATACAAGCTATTTTATATTCCTTTGTTAATCTTATTGCATAATCGATATCACCTTCATTGGTAATTTTACCGTAATCCAATAATTGAAAATAAGTTCCGTCTGATGGAATAAATTTAAAACGAGAATTTTCAATGGCGCTTAAAAAAAAATCCCTTTTTTCTTGGTAAAATGCACTTAATTCTAAATAATGATTAGGTTCTTTTAAATATTCAGCCAAAGCTATTTGTATGGGATGATTGACACAAAACACATTAAATTGATGTGTTTTTCTAAATTCATACATTAATTCCGCAGGAGCGGCACAATAACCCACTTTCCACCCTGTGTTGTGAAATGTTTTACCAAAGGAAGCCACAATAAAAGAACGCTCTTTTAAATATGGAAATTGACACAAACTATAATGTTGCAGATCATCAAAAATAATGTGTTCATAGACCTCATCACTCAACACAATAATATTGGTGTCTTTAACCAAATTTTCTAAAGCTAACATATCTTCTTTTTCCCAAACTGTACCACAAGGGTTGTGTGGAGTGTTGATGATAATCATCTTCGTTTTAGAAGTAATTAGTTGCTTTACTTTTTGCCAATCAACTTTATAGTGTGGTGCTTCTAATTGTACAAAAACAGGCTTCCCTTTATGTAATTCAATGGCAGGCTCATAACAATCATAAGCAGGTTTAAAAACGATAACTTCATCATCAGCATTAATAAATGTTGAAATAATGGTAAAAATAGCTTGAGTTGCTCCAGCCGTAATGGTTATTTTGGTATCAGGATTATAAGTTGTACCATAAAGAGCATCATATTTTTGAGCAATTTGTTCTCTCAATTTATAAGTACCTTGCATAGGCGAATATTGATTAAATCCGTTTTTCATAGCATTTGAAACCAATTCGATCAATTTTGGGTCAGATTCAAAATCAGGAAAACCTTGAGATAAATTAATAGCATTGTAATCTTTTGCCATTTTACCCATTATAGTAAAAATGGTTGTTTTTACGTTTGGAAGTTTGGAGTTGAACTCAATATTCATAAGTAATTAAAATATTAGATAAAGTAACAAAAAATTTATCCAAAAAATAAATAAATAAACAATAGGATTAAACAGCACTTTTCTACCTTTGAATATTAAATAAACTATCATGAAATTTTTTAAAATACTGTTACTTTTTATAACGCTACAAATTTCTGCTCAACAAGGCGGCATGTGGATCCCTTCTCTTTTAAAGGGGATGAATGAACAAGAAATGCAATCATTAGGCAGCAAATTATCTGCAAAAGATATTTATGATATCAATAATTCCAGTTTAAAAGATGCCATTGGGCATTTTAATGGTGGTTGTACTAGTGAAGTTATTTCACCTAAAGGATTATTACTAACAAACCATCACTGTGGATTCAGTCAAATCCAATCACATTCCTCTCTAGAAAACGATTATTTAAAAAATGGGTTTTGGGCAATGAGTTTAGAAGAAGAATTACCTAATGAAGGTTTATACGTAGAATTTATTGTGAGTATTCATGATGTTACGAAACCAGTTCTTGAAGGTGTAACTGATGAAATGACTGAAAATGAAAAACAATCTAAACGAGATAAAAACAGCAATGAGATTGAAAAAAATTGGTCAAAAGAGGTATGGCAGAACACCAAAATAAAATCTTTTTATAAGGGAAACCAATACTTTTTGTTCGTGACCGAACGTTTTGAAGATATCCGTTTGGTGGGTGCTCCTCCAACAAGTATTGGTAAATTTGGAAGTGATACTGATAACTGGGTTTTCCCAAGGCATACAGGAGACTTTTCAATGTTTAGAATTTATGCAAATACAGAAAATCGTCCTGCAAAGTATTCAAAAGACAATGTGCCTTATACACCAAAACACTTTTTACCGATTTCTTTGGATGGTGTTGAAGAAGGTGATTTCACGTTAGTTTTTGGATTCCCCGGTAGAACTAATGAATATCTTCCGGCGGTTGCTATAGAACAAATTACCCAAAAATATAATCCTAGTAATATTAAAATTAGAGAAGCTGCGTTGAAAGTGATTGATGCAAAAATGAAAGAGAGCGATAAAGTACGTATTCAATATGCTTCAAAACAAGCACGTATTGCTAATTATTGGAAAAAATGGATTGGGGAGAACTTAGGAATTCAAAAGAGTAATGCCATTGCCAATAAACGTGCATTTGAAGAAAAATTTACCAAAAGTTTAAACACAAAAGCATTACAAGATGCTTATGGAAATATTCTTCCAGAATTTGAAAAACTTTACAAAGAATTTGAAAGCGTAAATGTGAAGAGAAGAAATTTTATTGAAACATTTATCATTAATAACGAGTTGATGCATATAATGTTCAGATTGGCTCAACTGGAAAACACTGCTTCTCAAGGCGAAGAAGCTTTTAATAAAGCTAAGGTGGGAATAATCTCCAGATTAAAGGTGATTCATAAAAATTATGATGTAACGGTTGATAAAGGCGTATTTGAAAACATAATGCCTTTGTACACAAAAAATGTTGATGTTTCTATTTATGAGAATACTAATTTTACCAACTTAGATAAAGCATTATCAATGCTTGAAGGTGATTCTGACGAGATTCTTAAAAAATTAAATGCTGACATGGCATATCAATATGCAAAACCATTTATTGAGGAATTTTATACTAAAATAAGTCCTGAATATAATCATATTCACACACAAATTAGTGCAGTTCAAGGTAAGTATATGAAAGCCTTAATGGAGGTAATGCCGAACCAGCGATATTATCCTGATGCCAATAGTACATTGCGTGTTACTTACGGACAAGTAAAGGGTTATGCCCCCAGAGATGCAGTATATTATAATCCGGTTAGTTATTTAGAGGGTGTCATAGAAAAATATGTACCGGGAGATTATGAGTTTGATGTGCCAGAAAAATTAAGAGAACTCTACAAAGCAAAAGATTATGGGCAGTATGCAGATGCGAATGGTAAATTACCAATTTGCTTTTTAGGTACGAATCATACAACAGGAGGAAATTCCGGTAGTCCGGCTATTGATGCACATGGTAATTTAGTGGGTTTAAATTTTGATCGTGTTTGGGAAGGTACTATGAGCGATTATAATTATGATGCAGACATTTGCCGAAATATCATGGTTGACCTGCGTTATATATTGTTTATTATTGATAAATATGCAGGAGCTACACATTTAATTGATGAGATGAAATTGGTGCATCCTAAAAAGGAATAAATAGAAATTTTAAAAACAAAAATTCCAATTACATTGCTTGGTATTTATCTCGATCCTGAATCCTCGGGATGGGATTATCCTTTCAAACTAGCCGCTAAATATTCCCGATTCATTCTGGCAATATTTTCTAAAGATATTCCTTTAGGGCATTCCACTTCACAAGCCCCTGTATTGGTACAATTACCAAAACCTTCTTCGTCCATCTGTTTTACCATATTTAAAACACGGTCGGTAGCTTCAACCTGACCTTGTGGTAATAACGCATATTGAGATACTTTTGCTGAAACAAACAACATAGCACTTGAGTTTTTACAGCTTGCCACACATGCACCACAACCAATACAGGTTGCAGCATCCATAGCTTCGTCAGCAGCATGTTTTGAAATAGGAATTGCATTGGCATCTTGCGTATTACCGGAAGTATTTACTGAAATAAATCCGCCCGCTTGTTGGATACGCTCAAAAGCCATTCTGTCAACTACTAGATCTTTTATTACAGGAAACGAATTGGCTCTAAAAGGCTCAATTGTAATGGTATCACCATCATTGAATGTACGCATGTGTAACTGACAAGTGGTAATTCCTCTATCTGGTCCGTGAGCTTCCCCGTTGATGTACATAGAGCACATTCCGCAAATACCCTCGCGGCAATCATGGTCAAAAGCAACAGGTTCTTCATCTTTGGCAACGAGTTGTTCATTCAAAACATCCATCATTTCTAAAAACGACATGTGTTCTGAGATATCAGTTACGTTATATTCGACCATTTGACCCTTGTCGTTTGATCCTTTTTGCCTCCAGATTTTTAGTGTTAGGTTCATAATTTTTAATTTTGTAATGAACTATTTAGATAGTATTTACATTTACTTTTTAATAATCTATTTCAATAGAAAAAAGAAAAAAGAGAATAGAAAAAAGACTTATTTCAGCCCGTTTTGAAAACCCATTGTCATTCTTTAAAATTCTTCATTTTTCTTTTCAAGTATTTCTAAATTTTTTTCTTTTATATATTTTCTATGATATGCAACTAATAATTGAGTTCCTAATTCAAAAGAAGACCCAAGAGAAATATCTAAAAAATGAGAAAAAGACTTATCTGTTCTTGCAGAACCCTCTGCAATATTACTAGGCATTGAAACTGAACATCTACTTAATTGAGAACTTAAATCATATTTTTCGTGTTTTGGAAATTTTTGTAAAATATTTGAAATATCATTTGTAATTTCCAAACCTAACTTCCAAATCTTTAAATTTTTATAATTATGTCTTTTTTTGAATCCCAACTCGTCTATTTTCTTTTTTCTCTTCTCTTTTTTCTTTAAAAAAACTATTTATAACTTCTCGTTTTCAACTCAATATCTTTAAATTCTAATTCTTCTTTATGTAAAACCGCATCACTTGGTTCTCCTTTATACTCCCAAGCAGAGACATAGGCATAATCTTTATCATTACGTAATGCTTCTCCTTTTTGCGGCCCATCAATTTCAACAGACTCTTCTCTAAAATGGCCTCCACAAGATTCATTTCTATCTAAAGCATCTTTAGCAAATAATTCACCTAATTCTAGAAAATCTGCTACTCTACCTGCTTTTTCTAGCTCTTGATTGAATTCATTTAGACTACCGGGAACTTTTACGTTTTTCCAGAAACCTTCGCGGATTTCTTTGATCTCAGCAATGGCTTCTTTTAGATGTTTTTCATTACGAGCCATACCTACTTTATCCCACATTACTTTCCCTAATTTTTTATGATAATGATCAACTGAATGTGTTCCTTTATTATTGATGAAAAAATCCAACCGTTCTTTAACTGATTTTTCTGCTTCTTCAAATTCAGTAGAATCTGTAGAGATTGCTCCTGTACGGATATCATCAGATAAATAATCACCAATGGTATAAGGCAATACAAAATAACCATCAGCCAAACCTTGCATCAATGCAGAGGCTCCTAAACGGTTAGCACCATGATCAGAGAAGTTTGCTTCACCAATACAATATAAACCGGGTACAGTTGTCATTAAATTATAATCAACCCAAACACCACCCATGGTGTAATGGGTTGCAGGATAGATCATCATTGGAGTTTTGTAAGGGTTTTCTGCTACAATTTTTTCATACATCTGAAATAGATTGCCGTATTTTTCTTCGATTACAGCCTCACCTAATTCTAATATTTTTTCTTTGGAAGGATTGTGATCTCCATGCAACAAAGTTTGTTCTGTTCCGTAACGTTGAATTGCTGCTTTAAAATCTAAATACACTGCCTCACCTGTTTCGTTTACACCATATCCGGCATCACAACGTTCTTTGGCCGCTCTTGAAGCCACATCACGAGGTACTAAATTACCAAATGCAGGGTAGCGTCTTTCCAAATAATAATCTCTATTTTCTTCCGGTATTTCGGTTGGTTTTAGTTTTCCTTCACGGATGGCTGTTACATCTTCCATATGTTTAGGCACCCAAATTCGACCATCATTACGTAATGACTCAGACATTAATGTCAATTTAGACTGATAATCACCTGAACGCGGAATACAAGTAGGATGAATTTGTGTATAACAAGGGTTTGCAAAATACGCACCTTTTTTATGAATTTTCCAAGCAGCAGTGGCATTAGAACCCATTGCATTGGTTGATAAGAAATATACATTTCCATAACCACCTGAAGCAACTACTACAGCATGTGCTGAATGACGTTCAATTGCTCCGGTAATTAAATTACGCGCAATGATTCCACGTGCTTTTCCGTCAACCAATACAACATCTAACATTTCATGGCGGTTGTGCATTTCAATTTTACCACGAGCAATTTGCCTGTTCATTGCTGAATAAGCTCCTAATAATAATTGCTGACCTGTTTGTCCTTTGGCATAGAAAGTCCTTGAAACGAGAACTCCTCCAAAAGAACGATTGTCTAATAAACCACCGTAATCACGCGCAAAAGGAACGCCTTGTGCTACACATTGATCAATAATATTTCCTGAAACTTCTGCCAAACGATGTACGTTTGCTTCTCGAGAACGGTAGTCTCCTCCTTTTACAGTATCGTAAAATAAACGATAATTTGAATCGCCATCTCCCATATAATTCTTAGCAGCATTTATTCCGCCTTGAGCGGCAATTGAATGCGCTCTACGAGGAGAATCTTGATAACAAAAAGCCTTTACATTATAACCCAATTCTGCAAGTGTTGCAGCTGCAGCACCTCCGGCAAGACCTGTACCTATTACGATAATATCTATATTTCGTTTATTAGCAGGATTTACAAGGTCAATATTGTTTTTATAATTTGTCCATTTATCGGCAAGATTATCACCTTTAGGTACTTTAGAATCTAATTTCATACTGAACTCGTTTCAGTATCTGTTTAAAGATACGGTTATTAATGATTAAAATGATGATATAAAGCAATGAAAATAAATAGTAACGGAACGGCAATAGCGTATATTTTAGCTCCTTTTTCAAAACCTTTAGTGTATTTATTATTTATTCCCATTGATTGGAATGCTGATTGAAATCCGTGTAATAAGTGCAATGCCAAAAATATAAAAGCTAATACATAGGCACCTACACGTAATGGATTTACAAACTTATGTTGTAGTTCACCAAAATATCGAGTTGGGTCTTCCGGTAAGGCATCAACATATTTATATTTTAATTCCGGAATCCAAAAATCAATAAAGTGTAATACTATAAATGCTAAAATTGCCAACCCGCTATAGATCATATTTCTACTCATCCAAGTAGAATTAGCACCTCCATTATTCTTAACATATTTTACACTACGTGCACTTTTGTTTTTAAGTTCTAGTACAAAGCCCATTACAAAGTGAAAAACAACACCAATAATTAAGATAGGTTGCATTGCAAATTGAATTAATGGATTGGTTCCCATAAAATGAGAAGCAATGTTAAATGCATTTTCACTAAAAACAGATAATAAGTTTATTGTGACATGCATTAATAAGAAAAAGATTAAAAAAAATGCCGAAAGTGCCATAGCATACTTTCTGGCAAGCGATGAAGATAACAATCCGCTCATTTGATTCGTTTTTTTGTGAGATTCTGATTGTAAAAGCTTTTTTAAAGCAATTTATAATCAGTAAGTTCGAACAGATCCCGCTATCTGTGCTGAACTTGTTTCAGTATCTAGCGGGATCTTGGTCTGATAATCATTAATTACCTTACAAAGGTAGCATAAGAATTAAATCTAAAAAGTGATTTTTGTCATTTTTTATTATTTAGCTCTGAGTTCTCGGGATAAAAATGCTAAATTTAAGAACTATTATCAAAGTAAGTCAATCTGTGTTTCTCGACTAAAGTTCAAATTGTTATTTTATGTACAGTAAAAAAATTCAATTTAAAAATAAACAAGGACTTCAATTAACAGGAGAAATTGATTTTCCGATAGATAAAAAACCATTGAATTATGCCTTATTTGCACATTTTTTTACCGGGAATAAAAATTTTACAGCAGTACGGAATATTTCTCGTGCCTTGACCCAAAATCAAATTGCGGTTATGCGTTTTGATTTTACCGGTTTAGGAAAAAGTGAAGGAAAATTTGAAGATTCAAATTTTACCACTAATGTGGATGATTTGATCTCAGCTGCTGAATTTTTAGCAAAAGATCACCATGCTCCTAAGATTATAATTGGTCATTCATTAGGTGGGGCTGCTGCCATTTATGCTGCAAATGCCATTGATTCTATTGAAACGGTGGCTACTATTGCTGCACCTTCAAACCCGAGTCATGTAGAGCATTTATTTTCTGAACATATAGAAGATATTGAGATAGACGGTGAAGCTACTTTAGAAATTGCAGGAAGACAATTCACCATAAAAAAACAATTTTTAGAAGATATTCACTCTAAAGATTTACCTAAGATTTTAAAAGATTTACGAAAACCTATTTTAGTATTTCATTCACCTCAAGATAAAATTGTAGAAGTTAGAAATGCACGTGAAATTTACAAAGCAGCACATCATCCTAAAAGTTTTATTTCGTTAGATGGGGCAAATCATTTATTGACCAATAAACAAGATTCTTTTTATGTAGGTAAGGTGATTTCGAGTTGGGCGCATCGATATGTTAATGCTAATGAAGAAAAAGAGGAATTATCAACTGATAAGTCCGTTGTCGTAAGAGTTGGTAGAGAAAAATACACAACCGAAATCGTTGCAAGAAGTCATTCAATTTTGGTAGATGAACCCAAAAAATATGGAGGTAAAGATGCAGGGATGAGTCCGTATGAATTGTTATTAGCAAGTTTAGGTTCTTGTACAGCTATTACTTTACGGATGTATGCCGATAGAAAAGAATGGGATTTACGTGAGGTAAAAGTACATTTAGAACATTTTAAACAGCACGCAAAAGATTCAGATAATTGTGCAGATTCAGATACAAAAATTGATAAATTTGTACGTGAAATTAAACTGAAAGGCGATTTAACCAAAGAACAAAAACAACGATTAATTCAAATTGCTAATAGATGTCCGGTTCATAAGACCTTGGAAAATAAAATAGAAATTGAAACGACTTTACGACGATAAGATATCATATATAGAAAAAGTATATCAATTTTACCGTCTGTTCGAGTGAATTTCTTGACAGAGGAAAGAAATTAGTATCGAGAACTTGTTATTTATAATAAAAAACTTCTTGATACACCATCCGCCTTTGGCAGGATGGCACTCGAAGTGACAAGACATATAATATTAGGGATTTATTACTATGAAAATATTTATACTATCTGTAGGAGAAAATATCTATTCAACCCAGCGTTTGGTTGAAGAAGCTGAGCATAGAGGACATTCGGTTCGTGTAGTTAATCATACCAAATGCTCAGTAAAACTAGGTAGTGGAAGACCTCAAATTATCTTTGAAGGCGAAAATATTATAGATAAACCAGACGTGATCATTCCTAGAATTGGAGGTTCTGTAAGTCGTCATGGTGCTGCAATTGTTAAGGAATTTGAGATGAATGGTGTTTTTAGCACAGCTCGTTCACTAGGAATTCTAAGAGCACAAAATAAAGTGCGTACCTTACAAATAATGAATAGAAAGAATATACCCATACCACAAACCGTTTTTTCTATCAATCCTAAAAATATAGATGAGCAAATAGAGTTATTAGGTGGCCCTCCTGTAATTATTAAATTACAAGAAGGAACTCAAGGGCTAGGCGTTATTTTGGCAGAATCAAAAAAATCGGCGAAATCTATTATGGATACTTTTTATAATATGAATGCTAGTTTTATGTTGCAAGAATTTATTGAAGAATCTAATGGCGAAGATATTAGAGCTATTGTTGTGGGAAATAAAGTAGTAGCAGCAATGAAACGTAAAGGAGAGGTTGGAGAATTTAGATCAAATATTCATAGAGGAGGTACAGGTGAAATAGCTGAATTGATTGATAAAGAAATAAAAATAGCATTACAAGCCACAAAATATTTAAGTTTACCGGTAGCAGGCGTAGATATGATTCGTTCAAAAAAAGGATCTTTATTGATAGAAGTAAACGCTTCTCCTGGCTTACAAGGTGTTGAAGCCTACACCAAAGTAAATATAGCAGAGCACATTATTAAATTTTTAGAAACCAATGTTCGAAGAAAATTTCAGAAATGAACCTATTGAAATAAGAGGCCAAAAAGTTGAGTTAGGCGAAGAAAAATTGATTAAAATTGAAATAGATCGATTACCAACAGGAACGGCAATAGAAATTCCTATATATGTTTTTAATGGGAAGGAAGAAGGCCCTACCATTTTATTACAAGCAGGTTTACATGGCGATGAGGTAAATGGTATAGAATTGGTTAGAAAAATGTTGGTTAAAAATTATTTCAACATCAAGAGAGGTTGTGTTATTGTGGTTCCGTTATTGAATGTTTTTGGGTTTTTGCATTTTTCGAGAGATGTTCATGGTAAAGATGTGAATAGAAGTTTTCCGGGTTCTAAAATGGGCTCGTTGGCAAGTAGAATAGCTTATGTTTTGATGCGTGAAATTGTAAATAATATTGATTTTGGTATTGATATTCATACAGGTGCTAATCAAAGAAGTAACTATCCTCAGATTCGTTATACACCAGATAGTGAAGAAGGCAAAAAATTAGCAACTATTTTTAACGCTCCTTATCAATTTGCATCTAAATTAATTCCTAAGTCATTCCGAAAATTAGCACACAAACATAATATTCCTATTATAGTTTATGAAGGCGGCGAAGCCTTAAGACTAGATAAGTTTGCCATAAAAAAAGGAATTGAAGGCGTGTTAAATGTTTTGGAATATTTTGAGATGATCGATAACAGAAAAGAAAAGGCAGAAACGATAATTATTGAACTTTCTCAACGAAAATGGATCAGAGCCAGAATAGCAGGAATGTTTAACGTAAGGGTTAAGAATGGAGAACAAGTAACCAAAGGACAGACATTAGGATATATTACTGATACTTATGGAGAATCGACCATAAGAGTAAAATCTCCTCATGATGGTTACATCATAGCAATCAATAATTTTCCGGTCATCAGTAGAGGCGAAGCTATTTTTCATATAGGGAAATAAAAAAGAGAAAAGAACAACGGTTAACAAATGTAGATAATTGAGAAAAGGAATAATTCATGTATTGATCAGTAGTCTTTTATCTTACAGCAAAGCGACCTTTAGTCTTACCGTCAGATTTTAATAATTGTTATTTATAAAAACTATATTTACGTTCTCAAAAAAGAGAGGTAATACTATAAATGTCTGAACAAATAAAACATACCTTAAATCCTAATAATTGGGTAGCTACCCATTCAGACTACTTGTTCAATTATACTATTACCAGAGTTGATAATGAAGAATTGGCAAAAGACATTGTTCAGGAAACTTTTTTTTCAGGTTTAAAAGCCCAACATAATTTTAGAGGGCAAGCTTCAGAGAGAACCTGGTTAATTTCTATTTTAAAGCGCAAAATAATTGACCACTATCGCAAAATAAACTCTACTAAAGGAAAAGCTGAAGTTAAAGTTAATTTTTATCAAGATGGAGATAGAAAAGGTTCATGGTTAGAAGAACGTGTACCTAAAATGTGGGATAATGAAGCTGAAAAGAATATTGAAAACGAAGAGCTTAAAGCTGCTTTAGAGAATTGTATTGCTAATTTACCGGAAAAGTATAGAATGGTTTTTGTAATGAAGAATGTACAGCAGTATGAAACTGAAGAGATTTGTAATGAGTTAGGCATCACAGCGTCTAATTTGTGGGTGATAATCCACAGAGCAAGGCTTCAGTTGAGAAAATGTTTAGAAGATAATTGGTTTGCTAAATAAAAAGAAATGAGTAAGAAATTTTTTATTAATTGTAATGAAGCAACAGCTATTTGTAATAAAAATCAATACAAAGAAGCTTCAATATGGGAAAAAATAAAGTTGACTATTCATCTTTTTATTTGTAAAAATTGTGGACAGTATTCTAAACAAAATACAACATTGACTAAGGCATGTGACAAGCACTTACATAAATGCGATAAAGAGTATAAATTGTCTGAAAAAGAAAAAGAGAAACTACAAAAGAAAGTAACTGAAAAAAGGGAATAAATTTTATTTTCTTTGTCATTCCCACGAAGGCGGGAATCCATTTCAATCAAAAAACATTCTATTATATCTCATGGATTTCCTCCCAAAAAAAATAGACGAATATGCAGTTGCACACTCCCAAGGCGAACCAGAATTATTACAGCAATTAAATAAAGAAACCTGGCAAAAAGTATTGGTGCCAAGAATGCTAAGTGGGCATTTTCAAGGACGTATATTAGCGATGTTATCTAAATTAATACAACCTAAAGCTATCTTAGAAATTGGTACATATACTGGGTATTCTGCTTTGTGCTTAGCTGAAGGATTATCCGAAAAAGGGATGTTGCACACCATAGATCATAACGAAGAATTAGTAGGTTTTCAACGAAAATATTTTGATAGATCTACCTACAAAAATCAGATAAAACAATATTTAGGAAATGCCTTAGAGATAATTCCGACAATCAATGATAAGTTTGACTTGGTTTTTATAGATGCTGATAAAAGCAATTATTCTAATTACTTCCATTTAGTAATAGATAAAATGAATATAGGTGGCGTTATTTTATCTGATAATGTATTGTGGAGTGGTAAGGTGACTGAAACACCCGACCCAAAAGATGAAGATACCAAAGCTTTGATTGCTTATAATACTTTACTAAAAGAAGACCCAAGAATTGAAACAATATTGTTGCCTATACGAGATGGGTTGACAATTAGTAGAGTAAAAGGTTAGTTAAATTAAGCATGATAATGGATAAGAAATTTATGTCAGTTTGAGTGCCATCCTGCCAAAGGTGGATGGTGTATCGAAAACAAGTAAATTTCCTACTAAAAGTACTTCTCGATACTTCGGGACACTCGAAGCGACTCCAGAACTCTTAAACATTATTCACGTTAAATTAGTAAAGATTGAAAACCAAAGTATTAAATAAAACATATTACTCTTCGGTCTTCAAACTTCAGTCTTCTGACATTAGTACCCTCTCACCGCTCTCAAAGCATCAATATTACCATAACCAAAATCACCATTTTTATTAGGATAAAAATCAGCCGATTCTTTTAAACGCTGTAATACTTGACTTCTTGACCATGAAGGATATTTTGCCCAAACCAATGCTGCCATACCTGCTGTGGTTGCAGTGGCTACTGATGATCCGCCAAAATATTTAGAATTGCCATTATAAAAACCTAATACCGGTTGATGGTTGTTGTTGCTTCTTTCCATAACTACAGTAAAATCAATTTTACTTCCTGTATGACAGGCATCGCATTCATCATAAGTACTTTGTTCTTCTACTCCGGTAACGGCAACAGTTTCACTCATAGTTGCAGGGAATATCACACCATACCAATTAGTGAAATTTGTTGATGTGCCTCCAGCAGCAAAGATCATTTTCCCTCTCGCATAGGCATATTTAACAGCATCCTTAACCTTTCCTATAGACCAAGGGTAACCAACAGACATAGAAATTATTTTCACATCACTTCTGTTACCTAACGCCTTTAGAGCGTTTGCAACACCTCTACGTTCATGATAACCATTTAATACTACATCACTAGTGCCTCTATAAGATATTAAATTGCATTCATAAGCTACACCCACAAATTGAGAACTGTTATTGTTGGGTGCGGCAATAGTTGAACAAGCGCTTGTACCATGTCCGCATTTATCATTAGGACCATCTGTTTTCCTTTTCCACCATTTCCATGAATCGACATAAGTACCATATTTTTGAACAAACCTTCCCGAGTAATAATCGTCAAACTTATACCCTAAATTTGGTTGATTAGGAGAAAGCCCTGTATCAATTACACCAACACCAACACCTCTACCTTTACTATATGCCCAGGCTTGATTGATTTTATGATCATAAAAATTCCAAGGAAATTTTGCCCCAGATGAAAGTGTGCCATAGTCAGAACTGCTGATATTATCTCCGGATTTACTACAACCAGAAGCAGATTTTTGTTGTGTGATTGTACCACTATATACAAATCCTTCAGGTTCTAAATAGCGGATCTGTCCATTTTTTCGAAGTTCTTTTACCGTATTAAGATCAATTACTTTAACATCAATATAATTTAATGTTTCATCATCGTATATTATAATATCTTCTCTGCTTTTTTTCAAACCTGAAGAAGTGGTTTTAATAGTTTGTATGATTTCATCCTTTACAGATGTAAGTCGTTTATTTTTTTCGATTCTAAAATTTTCTCCTTTATTACCGTAGCCAACAGTTAAAATATTTTCACCATGCACTGAGGCACTCCATAGTAAATGATCACTGGCTTTGCTCCAGTCAAAAGAGCCGTTCTCTTCTAGCATTTTAGTAATTTGATTGTTGATTTCGGCTACTGTCAGCGCTTTTTCTTGATTGGCAGTTTTGATGAGCTGCGTTTCATCATTGGTACATGAGGTTATAAAAACCAATAGTACCAACCATGAAATGAAAGTAAATTTCTTCATTTTGATTTGGTTAATTTATACCAATTAAATTATAAAATGACGCATAAATAAATTTAATTATTTTTTGATGAGATGAGACAAAAAAATAAAACATAGCCTTAGCTACGATTTCTTTTTTTAACATAATATCAGTGAAAAAGAAACAATTTGTATGTGATATTTTATGGTTAATTAGGTATTGGTTAGACATTTATTAAAAACTTAATGTACAGTTTACGGGAAGACGACTAATTAGCGACAATTACTGTACTTTATCAAAGTTAGTGAATTTTTCTCAAAAAAACAGTACTAATTTTATAAAAAATGTAACCAATAACAATGCCTAATAGCATTCCTATAAAAATATCTATAGGGAAATGAACACCTAAATAAATACGACTATAGGCAAAAAAGAAAGGCCAAAGGAGTAATAAGAAAAGATATTTATAATGATTTTTTAAGGTTGTAATCATAAAAGTAGTAACAGCAAAAGAAGTGGTTGAATGCCCAGAAACAAAACTAAAACTATGAGGTGTTTTTAATATTCTGATGATGTTATTTATCGATGGGTCATTATTTGGACGCAATCTTCCAAAATGATTTTTAATCAAATTTACAAACTGATCAGAAAAAGAAACTAATAAAGCGACGACAACTATCAATAGTAATCCTTTTTTCCAGCCATATGCTTTAAAAAGTAAAAAGAACAGAAACAGAAAAAACGGAATCCAATTAAATTGATTGGTGATTAGTATCCAAAATTGATCCCAGGTTTCTGAACCTAATGAGTTTAAATAGATAAGTAATTCTTTATCTTGTTGAATTATGTTGTCTAAAAAACTCAATTATAGATTTCGTTTAATGGGTCCGGTAACATCGTCTATATTATCTTGTACCTTATTTCTAATTTTAGTAACATCCTTTTTGATGTCTTTTACAAACTCTGTGTCAATACCTTGTTTTTCTACAGTATCAGTGATTTCACGTTTAATGTCATTCGTAGCATCTTTTAATTGACGCATCCCTTTACCTAAACCCTTGGCAATAGTTGGTATTTTATCTGCACCAAAGAGCATCAATACTATGACTAGTATTACAAATATTTCGGCACCGCTGATAAATAAAAAAGGCATAATGTTTATTATTACGTCATTGGAAGCAATAGCGTGGTTACCTTTTTATTGAGAGATTCCTTCACTTTGTTCGGAATGACGATTACTTAATTAGTATTGAGCGTAAAGATAGTATAAATGTTAATAGGAATCGTCTCTGCGAATTTTACTTTTTTAAGTAAAATGTGGCAGTCTCTTAATTGATTAAGAGATTGCCATCCCGAGTACTCGGGATTCCTCCTTCGCAAACCCGCTTCGGTGAAGAGGATTAGGATGGGCTTTCATTTCTTAACCAACATCCTCTTGATCTCATTCAATTTCATCAAAGCTTCAATAGGTGTTAAAGCATCAATATTAACCGCTAAAATTTCTTCTTTGATATCTTCTAATAAAGGATCATCCAGTTTAAAAAAACTGAGTTGTATATCTTCATCAATAGCATTTTTGAGTTTGTCTTTTATATCATCTGTAGCGTGACTTTGCTCTAATTTTTTAAGAATTTTATTTGCTCTATGAATTACTGATGTTGGCATACCAGCCATTTTAGCTACATGAATTCCGAAACTATGCTCGCTACCACCAGGGATTAATTTTCGTAAAAAGATGATAGTGTTTTTCAACTCTTTTATAGAAATAGTAAAGTTTTTAATACGCTCAAAGGTTTCGGTCATATCATTTAATTCATGATAATGCGTAGCAAATAATGTCTTAGGGTTTGCAGGATGTTCATGCAAATATTCGGCAATGGCCCAGGCAATTGAAATACCATCATAAGTACTTGTACCACGCCCGATTTCGTCTAATAAAACCAAACTCCTCTCAGAAATATTATGTAAAATATTAGCCGTTTCATTCATCTCTACCATAAAGGTCGATTCTCCCATAGAGATATTATCACTAGCACCAACACGAGTAAATATTTTATCAACAATACCAATTTTAGCATGTTGTGCAGGTATATAACTTCCCATTTGTGCCAGTAAGACAATCAAAGCAGTTTGTCGTAAAATAGCCGATTTACCACTCATATTCGGTCCCGTGATCATGATAATTTGCTGCTGATTTCTATTCAACACCACATCATTGGCAATATACTCTTCACCAATTGGTAATTGTTTTTCTATAACCGGATGGCGTCCGTTTTTGATTTCCAAATCGGTACCCTCATCTAATTGCGGACGTACATAATTGTTGTCTTTTGCTGTTCTGGCAAATGAACAAAGACAATCTAATCTGGCAACTTGCTGTGCATTTTGTTGTACTTGCTGAATAAATGCCAGCATGAAATGTAATAGTTCAGTAAATAATTGTTGTTCTAATTTTGAAATTTTTTCTTCAGCACCTAAAATCTTGGTTTCGTATTCTTTGAGTTCTTCTGTAATATATCGTTCGGCATTAACGAGTGTTTGTTTGCGAATCCACTCCTCAGGAACTTTATCCTTATGAGTGTTCCGAACTTCAATATAATATCCGAAGACGTTATTAAAAGCAATTTTTAAACTTGATATTCCTGTACGTTCCGTTTCACGAGTCAGCATATTGTCTAAATACTCTTTTCCGGAAGAAGAAATAGCGCGTAGTTCATCTAATTCGGATGAAATATTGCTTGCAATCGCATTGCCTTTATTGATGTGTACAGGAGCATCATCATTTAGAGTTTTGGAAATTTTATCAATAAGTTCCTTACAATTATACAGTTGTTTTCCGAGGCTTTGCAGAGATTTATTATCACTTTTTTGAGAAGCTTCTTTGATAGGAAGAATTGCTTTGAGCGAATCTTTTAATAAGACAACTTCACGCGGATTTATCTTAGCAGTAGCTACTTTAGAAATAAGTCGTTCAATATCACTGATCTGCTTTATCTGATAGGTAATTTCATCAAAAAAAGAGTCATTATCAATCAGGTACTTTACAATTTCATGGCGTTTCTGAATTTGTTTTAAATTCTTTAATGGTAGTGCCAGCCAACGTTTGAGCAATCTTCCGCCCATAGGAGAAATAGTACGATCAATAATATCTAAAAGTGTAACTGCTTCAGGGGAATTGGCAATATACAATTCCAAATTTCTGATGGTAAATCGATCCATCCACACATAATGATCTTCTTCAATACGATGGATAGCTGAGATATGTTTTAGCTCGTTATGCTGTGTTTCTGAGAGGTAATATAATATGGCTCCGGCAGATATAATTCCGTATTTCAAATCATCAATACCAAATCCTTTGAGTGATTTGATATTAAAATGATTCGTTAAACTTTCATTAGCATAATCTTGCTGAAATATCCAATCATCTAAATAAAAAGAATAATAACGTTCACCAAATAATTCTTTAAAACGAGTTTTATATTGTTTTTGAACCAATACTTCACTCGGATTAAAATTTTGTAATAATTTATCGATGTATTCATCATTACCTTCGGCAACTAAAAACTCACCGGTAGAAATATCTAAAAACGAAATTCCGATTTGTTTTTTACTAAAATGTAAGGCTGCTAAAAAATTATTGGTTTTTGATTGTAATACTTCATCATTCAATGCCACACCGGGAGTAACCAATTCTGTAACACCTCGTTTTACAATGGTTTTGGTCATTTTAGGGTCTTCCAATTGGTCGCAGATTGCAACACGCATTCCGGCTTTTACCAATTTTGGCAAGTAGGTATTTAATGAGTGATGCGGAAATCCTGCCAAGGCAGTTTCCGTTTCACTGCCAGCACCTCGTTTGGTCAAAACAATACCCAATACTCGTGCCGCTTTAACGGCATCTTCACCAAAAGTTTCATAAAAATCGCCCACTCTAAACAATAACATCGCATCAGGATATTTACCCTTGATGGTATTGTATTGCTTCATTAACGGAGTGACTTTTTTCACCTTTGTTTTAGACAATTTTTGTAGCTTATTAATTGAATTGCGAATTTACGTTTTTTTATTAGTGAGGCTCTGATTTTAAAACGCTTTTTTCAGCAAGGTCTAGGAGAATGTTCTATAATTATTAGTTATTTTTGATGAAAATATAAATTTTAAAAGGCTTGTAAGTATATTTACTGAATACTGCCAACTGAAGCGAAGTGAACTATAAACTGAACTATGCGGAAATTGAAAAATAGCGAGTTAGAAAGGTTAACGAACGAAACATATAAAACGGCAACTAAAACTCCGATTATTGTTGTATTAGATAATATTAGAAGTTTAAATAATATAGGTTCTGTTTTTAGAACCAGTGATGCTTTTTTGATCGAGAAAATTTACCTTTGCGGGATAACTGCAAAACCACCACATAAGGATATTCATAAAACAGCTTTGGGTGCTACCGAATCAGTTGACTGGGAATATACAGAAGATACATTGACTTTAATTAAAGAGTTACAATCTCAAGGAATAGAAATTGCTTCAATTGAGCAGGCTGAAAATGCAATTATGTTAAACGAATTTATTCCTGTAAAGGATAAAAAAACAGCTGTAATTTTTGGTAATGAAGTAAAAGGCGTACAACAGGAAGTCGTTTCGGCTTCAGATCATTGTATTGAAATTCCTCAATATGGCACCAAACATTCATTGAATATTTCGGTGAGTTGTGGTGTAGTGCTTTGGGATTTGTTTTCTAAATTGAAAATTTAAGATTCCTCCCTTGAGGGAGGATTGAGGAGGGTGTAAAACACAATCAGAATCTTAGCTCTTTAAATGCTTGAAATTTTAATATTATGGAAAATTTACAATTGTTCTTAAAACTAGCATTCGATCATGTATTAGATTGGAAAGCCTATGACCATATTTTATTCTTTATAGTATTGGCAGTAGTTTATAATTTTAATGACTGGAAAAAAGTGCTATGGCTAATTACACTGTTTACCATAGGGCATACAACTACTTTAGGTTTGGCTACCTATAAGATAATAAATATCAAAATAGAGATCATTGAGTTTCTAATTCTATTAACCATTTTTATTACTGCATTGGCAAATTTATTAACTGCAAATAAAAAGAATTTCCAAAAGACGAGTCTCAATTTATTCTTTGCTTTTTTCTTTGGTTTGATTCATGGTTTGGGTCTGTCAGGATTTCTAAAAATGATTTTAGACGATGGTGATGATAAGTTTGTACCCTTATTTGAATTTGCTTTTGGTGTTGAACTTGCTCAAATAGCCATTGTTTTGTGTATTTTAGTTTTGGGATATATTGCTCAAAATATTTTAAAAATCTCAAAAAGAAATTGGGTATTGATACTTTCTTCAATTGTAATAGGAATCGTTATACCCATGCTTTTTGAGCGGAAATTTTGGTAAAATTTTAACTCAAAACAATCAATTTTTTTCTGTACTTTGCTCTCATAAAATAATCCATTGTAATAGGAGTTATATTTAATACCATTTTATAGATAGAACCTTTAATGACTGAAAAAAAACAACGTAGATATGATATTGCCTATTTAAAAATGGCAAAAGAATGGGCAAAACTTTCCTATTGTAAACGCAAGCAAGTTGGAGCTCTGATAGTTAAAGATAAAATGATCATTTCTGACGGATATAATGGAACACCAACAGGATTTGAAAATATTTGTGAAGATGAACATGATGATACAAAATGGTATGTATTACATGCTGAAGCAAATGCCATTTTAAAAGTAGCATCTTCAACACAATCATGTGAAGGAGCAACCTTATACATAACCATGTCACCTTGTAAAGAATGTAGTAAATTAATACATCAATCAGGTATTAAAAGATTGGTTTATGTAAATGCCTATAAAGATGATACCGGCTTGCAATTTTTAAAAAAGGCAGGAATAGAATTAGTTCATATTGATAAAGATGAGTGGTAAAAACAAAATATATTTTCCTTTATTTATTTCGTTAGCAATAGTTGCAGGTATTTTTATTGGTAGTTTTTTGAATTATCCGAAAAGAAATTCGGTAATGCTTTTCAATAAGAATCCGCGAGAAGTTAAAATAAAAAAACTCATTGACTATATTCAATATGATTATGTTGATAAAGTAGATACAGATAGCTTACTTGATGGAACTATTCGAAATATCTTAGGAAAATTAGATCCACATTCTGTATATATTCCAGCAAGTGAACACGATGCAATTGCTGAAGGGATGAATGGTGAGTTTGTTGGAGTAGGTATTCAGTTTAGAATGTATAAAGATTCGCTAACTGTTATAAGAGTTGTGGATGGAGGACCAAGTGATAAAGTAGGTATTAAAGCCGGCGATAGAATTTTAATTGCTGACAATGATACTCTCTATAATAAAAATATAACTACTGATCATATTTTTAAAACACTAAAAGGAGAGCCTAAAACAAAAGTAAACCTTACTATTTATAGAAAATCTGAGGATAAGTATATTGACTTTACAGTAAAACGAGGCAGTATTCCTATTAATAGTGTTGATGCTTATTATATGTTGAATGATGATCTTGGTTATATTAAGATCAACAAATTTGCGTCAACAACTTATGATGAATTTAAAACTGCTTTATCGTCATTACAAGATAAAAACATGGAGCATTTGGTACTCGATCTAAGAGGAAATCCCGGAGGCTATTTAGGTATTGCAACTGAAATTGTTGATGAGTTTTTAGAAGATGATAAATTGATAGTATTCACTAAAAATAAAGGAGGTCAAATCGATAAAACTTTCGCGACCAAAAAAGGAAAATTCGAAGAAGGCAAAGTATACGTGTTAATTGATGAAGCTTCAGCTTCAGCCAGTGAAATAATTGCCGGAGCATTGCAAGATAATGATAAAGGAATTATAGTAGGAAGGCGTTCCTTTGGTAAAGGATTGGTACAACAGGAAATGGATCTAGGTGATGGTTCGGCAATTAGATTAACAGTTTCTCGTTATTACACACCAACAGGGAGATCTATTCAAAAACCTTATGATGGAGAGAATGGTAATCGTTATTATAATGATCGTTTGATACGATTTCATAATGGAGAATTGACCAATGGTGATAGTATAAAAGTGAATGATTCTTTAAAATTTATAACTCCAAAAGGAAAGGTAGTGTATGGCGGTGGCGGTATAGTACCTGATGTTTTTGTAGGAATTGATACCACAGCATATTTTAGCGGAATTAATTTTCAAAAGATCAACAATTTTGTTTTTGATTATGCAATTGATAATCATAGAGAACAAGTAAATGAATGGACATTTGACGATTTTAAAAATAATTTTGATAAAGATGGGGTGATCATTAACCAATATTTTTCTAATATTGATAAAAAGGATAATTTAAACATTCCTTATACAAAATTGTATTTAAAAGCACTATTTGCTCGTATATTATTTGGAGAGAATGCTTTTTTTGAAATGCTAAATGAAAGTGATAAAATGCTTGAAAAGGTATTGACCTTAGAAAGCGAGGCAGAAATTTCTGATTTTAAAGATTAATTGAAAATTGTAAGGAGTCGAGAGACTGAATACCAAAGTTAGAAATATTTACGAATTACAATTATTTTTATTGTCATTCCTGCGCAGGCAGGAATCCATTGAGTTATAGTTTATGTTTTCAGGGTAAACGACCTTAATTATATAAATTACGTTAAAATACGATTTACATTTATTTCAATTGCGAATTTATAACTTTGAAAAATCATCTTAAGTTTTTCAACTACGCTCATGGTAAACTAAAATCGAAAGATTTTCACTATTGAAACAATCCTTGAATATTAGCTGCAAACAACTTTACAGCAATAGCTAATAAAATAACTCCAAATATTTTACGTACAACACCAATGCCACCTTTACCCAATAATCTTTCAATTCTTTTAGAAGATTTTAATACAATATATACAAATAAAATATTAATTACGATCGCAATTATAATGTTAATTGTTTGATATTCAGCACGTAAAGAAAGTATGGTGGTCATGGTTCCGGCACCGGCAATTAGTGGAAACGCCAAAGGCACAACACTGGCAGTTTCAGGAGCATCATCTTTATATAATTGTATACCTAAGATCATTTCTAATGCTAAAAATAAAATTACAAAAGCACCTGCTACAGCAAAAGAATTTACATCTATACCAATTAATTTTAAAATTTCTTCACCAACAAATAAAAAAGCGATCATGATAATTATTGCAACTATTGAAGCTTTTCCGGATTGTATATGACCAACTTTTCTACGTAATTCAATAATTATCGGAATACTTCCAACAATATCAATTACCGCAAATAATACCATAGTTGCAGTAAGAATTTCCTTAAAATTTAGTTCCATTTTTATAGTTGTTAAATTTTCGGCAAACCTACATAAATAAAAATATTTATCATATGATTTTGCTATAAAAATACACATAATTTAGATTCATAAAATAAGGCTATTTTTGCACTGTAATCTTCAACTAAAATCAACAAATGTTCCAATTAGGAAAAACCATTGTTTCAGAAGAAATTATCGAAAATGATTTTATGTGTAACTTATCTGCATGCAAAGGTGCTTGCTGTGTTGATGGCGAGGCAGGAGCCCCATTAGAAGAAGAAGAATTACAAATATTAATGGATATCTATCCAAAAATAAAACCTTTATTAACAAAAAAAGGAATTGAAGCCATTGAAGATCAAGGGCTTTTTATTACTCATGAAGGAGAATATGAAACTCCATTAATTGACGGGAAAGATTGTGCCTATATAACTTTTGATGATAAAAATGTGGCTTTATGCGGAATAGAAGAAGTCTATAATCAAGGCGAAATAACATTTAAAAAACCTGTTTCCTGTCATTTGTATCCAATTCGGGTACAAGATTATTCAGAGTTTGCTGCCGTAAATTATCATAAATGGTCAATTTGTGATGATGCTTGCTCCTTGGGTAAAGAACTACAAATACCCATATACAAGTTTGTAAAAGAAGCTTTGATAAGAAAGTTTGGAGAAGATTGGTATGCTGAGTTAGAGAAAGTAGCTCTTAGTTATAAAAAATAATTTTCAATTTTTTTGATTCTTTTTTCATTTTACGCCGAATTTTAAAAAGTCAATAAACTTCGCTAGTAGACAATCATTTGTTTTTTTAATTACTTAAGAATCAACACCTTAAATGTTAAGTTATTGTTAAATAAAACTTCATTTTTTTGGCTTTTGTTAAAAACTTCTCTTGTATTGTGAATAATTATGGTTTTTATTTTTCATTAAAAAACCGAATCTTTGTTTCATCCGATTTTGGTCAAAAAGACCATTCTATTTAATTTTTCAAAAAGTAAATTTAAAATGTCGCAGGTAGAGCCTATTTTACAGCCCAATGATAACAGATTTGTAATTTTTCCGATACAACACCATGATATTTGGGATTGGTACAAAAAACAAGAGGCTAGTTTTTGGACTGCTGAAGAAATTGATCTACACCAAGATGTCATAGATTGGGAAACAAAATTAACAGATGATGAGCGTTATTTTATAAAACATATCCTTGCTTTTTTTGCAGCTTCAGATGGAATTGTGAATGAAAATTTAGCAGAAAATTTTATCTCTGAAGTACAATATACAGAAGCAAAATTTTTCTATGGTTTTCAAATTATGATGGAGAATATCCACTCTGAAGTGTATTCTTTATTGATTGATACTTATATTAAAAACGAAGTCGAAAAAGATGAACTTTTTAGAGCCATTGAAGTATTTCCGGCCATAAAAAAGAAAGCAGATTGGGCATTAAAATGGGTTGACAGTCCAAGTTTCGCAGAGCGTTTAATTGCTTTTTCTGCAGTAGAAGGTATTTTCTTTTCGGGTGCATTTTGTTCTATTTTTTGGATGAAAAAAAGAGGATTATTACCAGGTCTTACCTTTTCAAATGAATTAATTAATAGAGATGAAGGTTTACATGCTGATTTTGCAGTGCATTTACACCAAAATCACATGGTAAACAAAGTACCAAAAGAACGTATTACCGAAATTTTAGTAGATGCTTTAAACATAGAACGTGTATTTATAACCGAATCATTACCTGTGAGTTTAATAGGGATGAATTCAAAATTAATGACACAATATTTAGAATTTGTAACTGACAGGTTATTGCTAGAGTACAGCTGTGATAAAGTGTATAATGTTACAAACCCATTTGACTTTATGGAAATGATCTCTCTAGAAGGAAAAACAAATTTCTTTGAAAAAAGAGTTTCTGAATATCAAAAAGCAGGTGTAAAATCTGGCGGTACAGGAGATATCAGTTTTGATGCAGACTTCTGATTTACAATATACGATTTTTGATTTACGATTCATATCCTAATTGGATATTAACGATGTACGGTTTTAGAATGATTGCTATAATACGTAATTTTCACATCATAATTCGTAAATAAAATAAGGTGAAACAAAAATTAAAAAACAGAACACAAAAATTTGCAGTTGATTGTTGGTATTTGTGTTCAAAATTTCCGACATCGAGAGAATATGATGCTTATTGCAGACAATTAATTAGATGTTCAAGTTCTGTTGGGGCAAATTATAGAGCGGCTTGCAGAGCAAAATCGAGTGCTGACTTTATAAATAAGCTGAAAATAGTTGAAGAAGAGGCAGATGAAAGTATGTATTTTTTAGAGATGTTTTTGATTATTAGTGATAGAGAACACCAAGAAATTAATAGATTGTTAAAAGAAGCAAATGAATTATTATCAATAGTAGTAGCTTCAATAAAAACAATGAGAAGTAAGAAATCGTAATTCATAAATCGTAAATCAAATTAACCAACAACCCAAAACCAATAATAAAACATGGATGTAGTAAAAAGAGACGGCAAAAGAGAACCGGTAATGTTCGATAAAATTACCGCAAGAGTACGTAAAATGTGTTACGGATTAAACAGATTAGTTGATCCGGTAAAAGTAGCCATGCGTGTTATTGAAGGATTATACGATGGTGTAACAACATCTGAACTTGATAATTTGGCTGCCGAAATTGCTGCAACAATGACCATACAACATCCTGATTATGCAAAATTAGCAGCACGTATCTCTGTTTCTAACTTACATAAAAATACAAAAAAATCCTTTTCAGAAGTAATGACAGATTTATATACTTATGTAAATCCACGTACCGGTAAAAAAGGACCAATGATTGCTGACGATGTTTACGAAATCATTCAAAAAAATGCTGAGAAATTAGATTCAACCATTATTTATAATCGTGATTTTGGGTACGATTATTTTGGATTTAAAACATTAGAGCGTTCTTATCTATTAAAGGTCAACGGACAAATAGTTGAACGTCCACAACATATGTTAATGCGTGTTTCTGTTGGTATTCATAAAGAAGATATAGATGCTGCTATTGAAACTTATGAGTTGATGTCTAAACGTATGTTTACACACGCAACTCCAACCTTATTTAATGCAGGGACACCAAAACCACAAATGTCTTCTTGCTTTTTATTACAAATGCAGGAAGATAGTATTGATGGCATTTATGATACATTAAAACAAACGGCAAAAATATCACAATCAGCCGGAGGTATAGGTTTATCTATTCATAATATCAGAGCTAGAGGCTCGTATATCAGAGGGACAAATGGTACGTCAAACGGAATTATCCCAATGTTACAAGTATATAATGATACCGCTCGTTATGTAGATCAAGGAGGCGGAAAACGCAAAGGTTCTTTCGCAATTTACATGGAACCTTGGCATGCTGATGTTTTTGATTTCTTAGATCTAAAAAAGAATCACGGGAAAGAAGAAATGCGTGCACGCGATTTATTCTATGCCATGTGGATTCCGGATTTATTCATGAAACGTGTACAAGAAAATGGAGACTGGACCTTGATGTGCCCTAATGAATGTCCGCATTTATTTGATACCTATGGAGATGAATTTGAGAAATTATATGAAGGTTACGAGAAAGTAAATAAAGGACGTAAAACTATCAAAGCACGTGAGCTTTGGGAAAAGATTTTAGAGGCGCAAATAGAAACTGGTAATCCATATATGTTGTATAAAGATTCGGTAAATAGAAAATCGAATCAGAAAAATTTAGGAACGATACGCTCTTCTAATTTATGTACTGAGATCATGGAATATACAGCAAATGATGAAGTTGCAGTTTGTAACTTGGCATCTATTGCTTTGCCAATGTACATTAGTGAAGATAAAGACGGAAATAAATTCTTTGACCACAAAAAACTATTTAAAGTTACCAAAAAAATTACACGTAATTTAGATACGGTAATCGAAAGAAATTATTATCCGGTTAAAGAAGCCGAAAATTCAAATTTCCGACATCGCCCTATTGGTATAGGCGTACAAGGTTTAGCAGATACCTTTATAAATTTACGTTTGCCTTTTACATCTGATGAAGCCAAAACATTGAATCAAGAAATTTTCGAAACTATTTATTTTGCAGCGGTTACTTCTTCTATGGAAATTGCAAAAGAAAAAGAACCTTATTCAACCTTTAAAGGTTCACCAATGAGTGAAGGAGAGTTTCAATTTAATATGTGGAATATTTCTGAAGATGACCTTAGCGGAAGATGGGATTGGAAGAAATTACGCAAACAAGTAATAAAGAATGGTGTACGTAACTCTTTATTAGTTGCACCTATGCCAACAGCTTCTACATCTCAAATATTAGGAAACAATGAAGCATTTGAGCCTTATACTTCAAATATTTATACTCGTAGAGTACTTTCAGGAGAATTTATCGTGGTAAACAAACATCTATTAGAAGATTTGGTAGAATTAGGAATGTGGGACAATGCGATGAAAGAAGAAATAATGCGTGCAAACGGATCTATCCAACACATTGAAGCCATTCCACAAGATCTAAAAGATTTGTACAAAACGGTTTGGGAAATGAGTATGAAAGATATTATTGATATGGCGCGTCAACGAAGTTATTTTATCGATCAATCGCAATCATTGAACTTATTTATGCAAGATCCTGATTATGCAAAATTAACTTCAATGCATTTTTACGCATGGAAATCAGGACTAAAAACTGGAATGTATTATTTAAGAACAAAATCTGCTGTTAACGCCATCCAATTTACGGTTTCTAAAGAAAAAGAGACTGTTAAAAAACCAGAGGCTGTAGCAACAGAAACACAAGTAAATACTGTAATACCAGAAGGTAGCGAAATGACCGCTGAAGAATATAAAGCAATGATTGCCCGTGCCAAAGAAGGTGAAGGTGATGATTGTTTAATGTGTGGTTCGTAAACAGGATCATCAGTTAGAAATGTAAAAGAGGTGCTGAAAAGCACCTCTTTTTTGTTTAGGTTAAGTAATTATACTTCTTCTTGAGATTGCTCTTGAGCATATAACTCTAACAAACTCATAGTCGCTTTTATCAAATCTTTGGTTTCTAATAAAATACTAAAGTACAGTGTTGCATTTTTAGGACTAGATTCTGTAGTTCTAGTGCGTTCTACTTGCTTTTGAATGTAGGCTCTAACGTCAGTAAGTAAGAGTTGTTTTTCTTCTAATAATGGAGTTAGTTGTTCAAAGGAACGCGAATCAAATACTTCTCTAGTTTTACTAAATAGTGTTTTTAATTTTACATCAATTTCTTTTAACTCTTGAGCTTGCTTTTCCTTTAAAGTTTTGTGATTGTTATAAATATGCTTATGACTTACTTTGGCTATAAAACTAGCTGATTGTGCCATGTCTTGTAAATCGCCAATTACATCAATATATAATTTACTAGCACCTAGATAAGAATCATCTAAGTTTTTAATAAAGTAAAAAATATTATTTTGAATATCTTCAATTTCAGATTCTAATTTTGCTACAGTAGATTTTGCTTTTTTAAGTACAGGTAAATCTTCATTTACCAATCCGTTAATAGAATTTCCATTGATTTTACTGATTCTTTTTAGCACTTTAGAAATATTATCAGCACTTTCTTCAATTACTCCTTGAATTGAATTACTCTCAGTTCTATTTAAACTATCTTCAGCTTTGGTTTCTTTATTCTTTTTATGATGACTCATATAATTTCTAATCAGAATAACAACTACAAGTAATAACAATATTGCAATCATAGTTGCGCCACCTAAATGAATTAAATAAGCCACAGTACCAGCTGCAATAAATGCAGTAATAGCAGTACCGAACCATCCGCCAATAACATTTAATACGCCAGCTACACGATATACAGCACTTTCACTTCCCCATGCTCTATCCGCTAACGATGAACCCATTGCTACCATAAAAGTTACATAGGTAGTTGATAAAGGTAATTTCATAGAAGTTGCCCAAGAAATTAATACACTGGCAACCATTAAGTTTACAGCGGCACGTACCATATCAAAAGCAGGTAGTTCGTGTGTTTTACCTTTTACCAATTCAATAACAGGTTTTTCAAATTGTTTTTCAATTTTGTTACTTACAGATCGAGGTAATAAAGTGTTTGTGTATTTTGAAATTAATATCGAACCTCTTACCAATGCTCTTGATAAAAAGTTTGGTTCAAAACGTTCTTTTGTTTCCCCTTGGCTAGATAAATCAATCGAAGTTTTAACAACATCTTTAGCTTTACTAGAAAACCATAAGGTCAATACCATAATCAACCCTGCTGCTAATAAAAGTAATGTTGGTGTCGGTACTTTTTTACCTAAAACATCCATAGCAAATTCAGTTGCAGGAACACCAGAGACTGCCCATGCCTCATAAGATTGCCATGCAGCAATTGGCACACCAATAAAGTTTACCAGATCATTACCAGCAAAAGCTAATGCCAACGCAAAAGTACCTATAATGATTATAAGTTTATAAATATTAGCTTTTAAGAACTCTGTTACTACATACGATAAAAACGTCCATACTACAAAACTTATTACCAATATCGCCAACGTATTTCCTTCAATAAAAGGTTTAATTTCTTTGTAATAATCAGTCCCTTTCAAACCTTTTACAAAAATAAAATATGTGATTGCAGTGAGTGCAACACCACCAAATACAGCACCCACCCATTTTGCTTTTCTTTCAAAATTAAATGATAATAACAAACGTGAAATATACTGTACAAATGCACCAATTGAAAATGCGACAATAACGGAGCCAACAATACCTAAAATAATTTCAGTTGCTTTTTTGGTGTTGATATAATTGCCCAATTCTGAAAAAGAAAATGAACCTGTATCAGCAAAAACTTTAATCGCAGCAACTGCTACTGCTGCTCCTAATAATTCAAATACTATAGATACCGTAGTTGAAGTTGGCATTCCTAATGTATTAAAGAAATCTAACAGTAATATGTCGGTGATCATTACCGCCATAAAAATAATCATAATTTCATTGAAGTAGAATTCGCTAGGTACAAAAATACCTTTACGCGCAACTTCCATCATTCCGCTAGAAAAAACGGCTCCAAAAAATATCCCTAAACTGGCAACGATCATTATGGTTCTAAACGAAATGGCTTTTGAACCAATAGCAGAATTTAAAAAATTAACGGCATCATTACTAACGCCTACTACTAGATCAGCTATAGCTAAAATTGCTAAGGCAACAATCATTAAAAAGTAAATATTTTCCATTTATTAAATTTTGTTATGTAAAATTGCTTATTATAGTTTAGTTGAATATTACCTAATTGTTAAATTTTTAGTTTAAAAATGTATATCAAACTGTATTCTATACATTAATTGATTATTGTTATTATCTATGGATAAATAACTAATATCAGATTGAACTTTTAATTTATGTCCGACAATATATTTTGAAACCCCTAAAGTATATTGATTTTCAGGATTTTTTCCGGTAATATTTTTATCAAGTTCAATATTCGTATAACGACCGGAAACCTCCCAGTTATTTTTAAATAAATAACCTGCTTGCAGGTTTAATCCATTACCAACTTGTACTTCGTCTCCTGTTAAAGTACCATCTGTATTTTTAGCAATAGGATCATCTGCATCTCTTTTGGCATACTCTCCCATAAATGAAAATCCTTTATATTTAAACATGGCATCTAAAAAGAAGGTAGAGATATTGGTCTCATAAAAACCATTATCAGTTATCATATAAGAACCTTGATTACTTCTGTTTTTTACGGCATTTTGGTTGATATCGTAAGTTGCTGCCAACATTAACTTAGGTTTATCTTCTCTTTCAAGATCACTCCCAATATAATCACCCTTATTTTTAAAACTTCCAAAAGGCAAAAGTTCTAATCTGAATGTATATTGATGCCCTCCTAAATTACCTGTGGTAATATTTCTACCTTCCCCTTGAGATAAGGCAAATTTTTCACGCACCAAAAAATTGTCAGATAGTTTAAAATGGTGTCTCAATTGAATACCAATATCTCGATCTATATTAAATCTACTGTTTACCAGTGATCGATCTACTAATTGCATATTTCCAGATGATATTACCCGTTCTACATTTCCGGGCAATTTGGTCTGTCCTACCCAAAGTTCAACATTTTCGAAAAAATTCCACATGACAACAGCGTCAAAAATATACCTTGGGGTGTTACCTGTAAATTCAGAACCTCCGGAAATATCTCTATTTGATAAACCTAATTCTAATTTGTACTTAAGTTTAGGGCTATACGCAAAGCCATCAAATTTTAAACGCGCTCTTCTAACTAAAAAATTAGATACAGGATTTATCAAGTTCCCATCTTCACTTTCCCATTCTGAAATAGCTAAAAATTGCATTCTTGTGGCAATTTTCATAGTCCAAGTACTATCTTGCCCAACTAGATTAAAAAGTCCTTTTCCGAATTTAGGTGCCTTAGTTTCTTGAGCACCTATAGATATGAATGTAAATAGAAATAATGTGAAAAGTGTAACTTTCATAATCGTTATTAATTTTTGTCGTTGCAAATAACGGAACTGAATGTTAAGTGAATGTTAAGTATAGGTAAATAAATAGAAAAGAATTAAATTCATTTGAATATATTAAATTGGCGATCCTAATTTAGGATTTTAAATGCGTTTAACTTACTGAAAATCAATATGTTTTGAGCCTATCGTCTAATAAATTATTATCGCCATATTAATACTGTGTTATTTCAAGGGTCTTTTTTTTATCATACCTCCTTTTGCATCTTTTATACTATGCATCACAACAAATGCATTTTTGTCAACTTTATCTATTTCTGTCTGAAGTTTTGCCAATTCTAACCTTGTAATCAATGTATAGACAATTTCCGTTTTCTTTAAAGTTTCGCCTTTTTTAGCATATCCCTTTTTACCGGAATATATAGTACATCCTCTTCCCATTTTTTCAATTATCGCTATTCTGATTTCTTCACTTTTATCTGATATTATTGTTACTCCCATATATTCCTCTATTCCAGACACAACAAAATCTACGGTTCTTGATGCTGCCAAATATGTCAATATTGCATATAATGAAGTTTCAACAGTAAATACATAAGCTGCAACTAAAAAAATAAGCACATTAAATATTAAAATGACATCTCCAATAGTCAATGAAATTTTTCTGCTGATAGAAACAGCTAATACCTCAGTTCCATCAATAACAGAGCCACCTCTGATTGCCAATCCAATTCCCAATCCTAAAAAGAAACCACCAAAAACGGCAATAAGTAAATTGTCATCAGTAATAGTAGGAATCGAAATAAAATGAACCGAAGCTGCAAGCAATATAATTGCAAAGAAACTTCTCAAAGCAAATTGCTTGCTAATTGTAGAATATGCCATAATTATAAAAGGAATATTTATTACGATCAACAATATTGATAATGGGATTCCGGTAAGTTCGGTTAAAATAAGAGAAATACCTGTTACACCCCCATCAATAAATGAATTTGGCAGTAAAAACCCTTTTAATCCAACACAAGCCGATAATATTCCCAATAAAATAAAGAAACTATCACGAATTAGATGAGTAAGTTCAATTTTCGCATCTATCATTTCTTTCTCAAACTGCTTAGGTAGAAGGGTTTTATTTTTTAGCCGATATTTTATTATTTCAGTTACTATATATTGAAAAAAGGAGTTCATATTGCTTGGTTTCAAATCATTATTTTATAGCATAAAATAATCAGAATGACTGGTTTATGAGTTGTTTAATATGACATATACATACTTATTTGTAGCTGTATGTTTTATATTTTGATATAACTATTTTTTCTTTAATGAGAGGTTCATTTTTTTATCAGATCCGGCAATTAAACTTGCTATAATTTTGGTTTTTGGAAATTGTTCTAAAATAATTTTGATAAATACTGTAATTGGTATCGCCATTATTAAACCCGGTATACCCCAAATATATCCCCAAAGCATTAGCATTACTAAAATGGTTATGATATTAATAGAAAATGATTTCCCCATAAAAATGGGTTCTAATATGCCTCCAAATAAAACCTGAACAGCAGTTATTGTTAAAATAAAGAAGAATAAAATGCTTGTCGGATCAAGTTCAACAAAAGCGAATAAAGCCAGTAAAATAACAGTAATAAAAGAACCAACCATTTGAACAAAATTGATTATAAAAGCAAAGAGGCCCCAAAAAATAGGAAAACTAACATCAAAAAACCAACAGGCTAGGCTAATACCTACACCTGTAAATAAACTTACTGCGAATTTTACTTTAATAAATTTAATTAATTCTTTTTCAATTCTCATAAAAGCTTTCACAGAAGAATATTTTTGTTTAAGTATTGTACTATTTAATAACTCTTGAAAGTTAATTGATTCAGCAAGCCACAGAATAACAAAGAATATAGTCATTAAGGTCATTGTAAGAGTATTGCCAATAAAATCAATCGTTGATCCAAAATGTTTAATTATATTATCTTTTTGAAGAAAATGAACTAAAACATTTCTTTCGTTTGTAGATTCAATTCCAAAAAACTCTTCTATTGATGTAATTAAAGTTACAAGTTTTGTTTCTGCCTTTTCAAAAAACATGCTATCAGCAGATACTATTTCCTTACTTGAAAGTTGAATTAATTCGCCACCAATTTTTAAGACTCCGGTAATAATCAAAAACACAATAAATATACTTATAAACTTAGGTATTTTTCTCTTATTAAGCCACCTCATCAATGGTAAAAATAATAAGGCAATAAACATTGAAAAAATAAGAGGTATAAAAATAAAGGATAATATTTTTAACAAATAAAAAATAAGAGGGATTACGATTATCAATAAAAGTGTGTTTGTTGTTCTTGTGTCTTTCATTATATTATTAAAAAATAGTGCAATTTTATGCGCTTGAATATTTTTTGAACTAAGTAACTGTTATAAAAACAAGAAACTTTTAGTTAGTTTAACATTTTTTGTAAATGTATGAATTTTTGATTTTTCATTCATTGATTTTCCCCATTTTATAGTTCTATAAAAAAATTTAGATTAAAACTTGCAAATATAATAGTATTACTATTATATTTGCAAGCTATCATTTAAATAGAAGTGGAAAATTTACAAATTCATATCAAAGTTAGTCAGGAAACCTTCTTAAAAGACCCAAATGCTTCTGAGCTTGGTCGTAAGATCGTTTCTAAAAGTATTGATCTAATAGATGAGTTGGGTTTTGAAGCTTTTACATTTAAAAAGCTAGGAGATAATATTGGTTCTCCGGAAAGCTCTATTTACAGATATTTCGAAAGTAAGCACATGCTTTTAGTTTATCTAACTTATTGGTATTGGAGTTGGGTCGAATATAAATTAGTTTTTGCTACTGCCAATGTAAAATCTACAAAAGAAAGACTTGAAAAAGCTATTATAATTTTGACAGAAACGGTAGAAGAAGACAGTTTATTTACTCATATAAATGAAATTCTTTTAGATAGAGTTGTTATGAATGAAGGTGTAAAATCATATCATATCAAAGAAATTGATGAAGAAAATGAAAAAGGTCATTTCAAAGTTTATAAACGAGTAGTAAAAAGAGTAAGTGATATGATTTTAGAATTAAAGCCAACATATAAATATCCAAATATGTTAGTCTCTACAATGGTTGAAGGAGCTTTAATGCAACGATTTTTTGCTGAACATCTACCCGCTTTGACAAACGTTGAAAAGGGTAAATGCAATGTAACAAAATTTTATAAAGAGCTGGTTTTTAGCGCTATTGATGTAAATAAAAAATAAAGGAATAACTATAAAAACAAATTAAAACAAACTAAAAATGAATAAATTATTTGATTTTAAACACTTTAAAGGCGATATGTTTGGCGGAATTACTGCCGGTATTGTAGCATTGCCATTAGCTTTAGCTTTTGGTGTTAGTTCGGGCTTAGGTCCAAGTGCCGGACTTTACGGAGCAATTTTTGTAAGTTTTTTTGCTGCACTATTTGGAGGTACGAACACACAAATATCTGGTCCTACTGCTCCAATGACTGCCGTAAGTATGGTTGTTATAGCAGGAATAGTCGCAACTTTTGATGGTGATGTATCTAAAGCATTACCGGCAATTTTAACTGTATTTTTATTAGCAGGATTAATGCAAATAGGTCTTGGATTTATTGGTTTAGGAAAATATATTAAATACATACCATATCCTGTTGTTTCAGGATTTATGACTGCCATTGGTGTTATCATTTTAGTTACTCAAATATTACCTTCAGTGGGTTATTATCCAAAAGAAGATACAGAATTTGTAACACAGTTTAAGCCACAAGCCGAAGAAATTATTTTAGATAATATTTTAAAAGATGAAGCAGGTGAAGGTATTCTAGTGTTGGAAGATTTTAAAGAAACTATAAAAAGAGCAGGAAACATTACACAAACTCAAATTCTTAAAGAATCACAAACACTTGCAAGTAAAGAAGCTTCAGGAGTATTAGGCTCTATAAAGGTTCTGCCTAGAGCATTAAAAAATATAAATTGGCTAGAAGTGTTACTCGCTTTAGGAACTATTATTATTATTTATGGTTTTAAACGAATAACAAAAGCTGTACCCAGCACTTTAGTTGCGCTTTTGGTCATGTCTGGTATAGCCATAGGTTTTAAATTAAACTACAGACCAATTGAAGAAATACCAAGTGGATTGCCAATACCTAATTTAGGGATTTTTACTGATTTTAGCTTTAGTAGTATTTCGCCTTTTATTTTTACAGCACTAACATTAGCACTTTTAGGAGCAATAGATTCTTTATTAACTTCTGTTGTAGCAGATAATATGACCAAAACCAAACATAAACCTAATAAAGAATTAATAGGTCAAGGAATAGGGAATAGTATTGGAGCAATATTTGGAGGTATTCCGGGTGCAGGTGCTACCATTAGAACAGTTGTTAATATTAACGCTGGAGGAAAAACTAGATTGTCAGGCATGATGGCAGGTGTTTTACTACTTGTTATTTTATTGGCATTAGGTCCGATAGCATCTTTAATTCCTGCCGCTGTTTTAGCAGGAATATTAATTACTGTTGGTATTGGTGTAATGGATTATAAAGGTTTAAAAGCTATACCATATATGCCTCGTCCGGAAGTTATAATTATGTTGGTAGTTTTAGTATTATCATCCGTTTGGAATCTTGTCTATGCTGTTGGAATTGGTCTAGTAATAGCATCATTAATGTTTATGAAAAAAATTGGTGATCTAACGGCCGAACGATCTGATGTAAAATCTCTCAGCAAAGAAAAGGCCTGGTCTGATGAAATTGATTTCCCTGAAAACTTAAAAGAAGAAGTTTTTATTAAGCATATTAAAGGACCATTATTCTTTGGCTCTACAAGTAACTTTCAACAAATAATAAAACAAATACCAGATACAGCCTCTACTATAATTATAAGAATGGGAAGAATGCAATATATAGACCAATCCGGTTTATACGCATTGGAAGATGTTTTAGTTGATTTGGTAAAAGAAGATAAAAAAGTGTTACTGGTAGATATTATAGAACAACCAAGATATATGTTAGAGCGCATTGATATAATACCAGATTTAATTCCAAAAGAGCAAATCTTTGATAACTTTAATGATAGCTTAGTGTGGATAAAAGAAAATATAAAAGAAGAAAGTTCTAATTCATAAAAAATTAAGAACGAATTTAACAAAACAAAATAACTATTTATTAACAGACGCTGAAATATCTTGATAATTATCAGCATATAAAAACATACAAATGAGAACAACAGTAATAACAAAAGAAGTACAAAACGCGTTAACGCCAACAACTATTTTAACTGATTTATTAGAAGGTAATAAGCGGTTTACCGAAGCCCAAAAAGAAACAGTAGATTATTTAGCACAAGTAAAGCAAACTGTGGGAGGGCAATTCCCTAAAGCAGTTATTTTATCTTGTATAGATTCAAGAGTACCCGTTGAAGTAGTTTTTGACCAAAGCATAGGTGACGTTTTTGTTGCTAGAGTTGCCGGTAATTTTGAAAATGTTGATATTTTAGGCAGCATGGAATACTCATGCAAAGTAGCAGGGAGCAAATTGGTTTTGGTTTTAGGTCATGAATCTTGTGGTGCTGTTAAAGCTGCATGTGATGGTGTAGAATTAGGAAATATTACCGAAATGTTATCTAAAATTACTCCGGCAGTAAAATTATCTGCTACTCAAATTGATGGAGAAGCAAACTCTTCAAATAATGAAATGGTTGCGAAAACGGTTGCAAACAATGTATTACTTACTATAGACAGAATCCGTGAAAAAAGTCCAATTCTAAAAGAGATGGAAGAAAATGGAGAAATTAAAATTATAGGAGGAGTTTATCACTTATCATCAGGTAAAGTAGAAATGTTATAATATATGAAGTTGACTTACAAATTTAACAAAAGCATTATTTATTTAATGCTTTTGTTTCCTTTTATAACCTTTTCACAACAAGATAAAACTGGTAATTGGATCATGTATTTCGGCACGAATAAAGTGAGTGAAAAGTTTAGTATTCATACCGAAGTACAATACCGAAATCATACATTAACTCCAAATAACACAGAGCAATTACTATTACGAACCGGGTTAAATTATCATTTTTCTGATAAAGCATTTGTAACTGCAGGATATGCATATATACCTTCCTATATTTTTGATTCAGAACAAAAATCTCCGGAAACAGAAGAACATCGTATTTGGCAACAGTTTATTTTAACAAATAAAATAGGCAGGGTAAAATTTGAACATAGATATCGAATTGAACAACGATGGGTAAACCAAGATTATAAAAATAGATTTCGTTATCGTTTAATGTTATTTATACCATTAAATAAACCTAAGATCGAAGCAAAAACATTGTTTTTAGGTCTTTATGATGAAATCTTTGTAAACGATAAAAACACTTTTTTTGATAGAAATAGGCTCTACGGAGCATTGGGATATCAGTTTAACAAAACAACAAGTGTACAAACCGGTATGATGCATCAACAAGTTAGTGGTTTTGGTAAATGGTATTTGCAATTTGCATTGGTTTTTAATACAGATTTTAGAAAAATAAATAAATAAAAATAATTCTTACTTTTGCGCAACTGTAACATGAATTACATTTTGTATTCAATAACAACTCAACTATAAACAATGCTTAAAAATTTCTTAGGGAATAGTCCTCAGTGGTACAAATACACGATAATAGGTTTTTTAATTTTTAATATATTCTCTTACTTTACCTTAGGAGCAACCATAACATCGTGGATATTTATTGCCGAATTTATCTTTACACTAGCAATGGCCTTAAAATGTTATCCTTTGATATCTGGGGGGTTATTGGCAATTCAAATTTTATTTTTAAGACTAACAACTCCCAAAAATTCATATCATGAAGTAGAACAAAACCTTGAAGTTATTTTGCTATTAATGTTTATGGTAGCTGCGATTTACTTTATGAAACCATTACTAATGTTTATTTTTAGTAAAGTTTTTACTAATGTAAAATCAAAATTAGCTTTATCACTTTTATTTGTAATTCTCGCAGCAGTTCTTTCTGCATTTTTAGATGCATTAACAGTTACAGCGGTTTTAATAAGTGTTGGTGTTGGTTTTTATGGAGTTTATCATAAAATACATTCAAGTGATCTTGATTTAGATGATGATGGAATTTTAGATAGAAAACAACTAAGTGGAGAAACACTAGAACAATTTCGGAGTTTTTTGCGGAGTTTAATTATGCATGGTGTTGTAGGTACTGCTCTTGGAGGTGTAATGACATTGGTAGGTGAACCACAAAATTTATTGATTGGCGAAAAAATGGGCTGGGATTTTATTGAATTTTTTAAACAAATGGACGTTATAACCATTCCTGTGTTTTTTGCAGGGTTATTAACTACGATACTTCTTGAAAAGTTTAAGCTATTTGGTTTTGGAGCAAAATTACCAGAAGTTGCTCGTAAAATAATTGAAAATTATACAATATTGGAAGATGAAAAACGAACTGAAAAAGAAAAATACAGACTCATTGTTCAGGCAGTTGCAATGGTATTACTTATTATTGGGTTGGCATTACATCTAGCTCCTGTAGGATTTATTGGACTGGCTTTAATTGTATTTCAAACTGCATTTATGGGTATTACTGACGAGCATCATATAGGACCTGCTTTTGAAGAAGCACTCCCTTTTACTGCTCTATTAGTCGTCTTTTTTGTAATAGTTGCTATGATTCATGACCAACATCTATTTAAACCTATTATCGAATGGGCTCTTTCTAAAGATGCTTCTTTGCAGCCCACTATGTTTTATGTCGCAAATGGCGTTTTGTCTGCAATTAGCGATAATGTTTTTGTCGCAACTGTTTATATAAATGAAATAGAAGCCGCTTTTAATGCAGGAGAATTAACACGTTTACAATACGAAAAACTAGCAATAGCAATTAATACAGGAACAAACTTACCAAGTGTTGCAACACCAAATGGTCAAGCAGCATTTTTATTTTTACTGACGTCCTCACTAGCTCCTTTAATTAATTTGTCTTATGGTAAAATGGTAAAAATGGCTTTCCCGTATGCAATTGTATTAGGAGGAGTAGGATTGTTATGTGTTATGTATTTACTATAAAAAGTCAAGACGAGTTCGTAAAAAGAATAATGCAAAAAATGTACCTTGCACAATCTTATAAATTTAAAGAATGAACTGGGAACAATTACTCTCCTTAAAGCGTTTTGGAGATACTAAAAAAAGGATTAGAAATCAACAAGATGAGACCAGAATAGGTTTTGAAGTTGATTATGATCGCGTTATTTTTTCTGATTCTTTTCGAAGTTTACAAGATAAAACTCAAGTAGTCCCTCTTTCAAAAACCGATTTTGTTCATACTCGATTAACACATAGTTTAGAAGTATCAGTTGTTGGACGATCCTTAGGAAGAATTATAGGAAAACAACTATTAGAAAAACATTCTGAATTATCACAATTAGGCTATCAAGCAAATGATTTTGGAGCCATCGTAGCAAGTGCCTGTTTAGCACATGATATTGGGAATCCACCTTTTGGTCATAGTGGCGAAAAAGCAATTGGCGAGTATTTTAAAACAGGTAAAGGCTTACATTATAAAGATGATTTATCTGATAAGGAATGGCAAGATCTCATCGATTTTGAAGGAAATGCTAACGGGTTTAAAATTTTAACAGAGAGTCGAGAAGGTGTTCAAGGTGGGTTACGATTGTCTTATGCCACACTGGGCGCTTTTATGAAATACCCTAAAGAATCATTACCTAAAAAACCAACGCCACAGATAGCTGATAAAAAATTCGGATTTTTTCAGTCAGAAAAAGTGACTTTTGAAGATGTTGCTACCGATTTAGGATTGACAAGCAGAGACTCAAAAAATAGTTCTTTTTCGAGACATCCTTTGGCGTTTTTAGTAGAGGCTGCAGATGATATTTGTTATACTATTATTGATTTTGAAGATGGTATCAACCTCGGATTGATTGAAGAAGAATTTGCTCTAGAATATTTAATAAACTTAGTGAGGGGTACTATCAATACCGAAAAATATTATCAGTTAAAAACCAAACAAGACAGATTAAGTTATCTAAGAGCTTTGGCTATTGGAAACCTGATTAGTGAAGCTGCTAAAGTATTTATAGAAAATGAAACTGCTATTTTAAAAGGAGATTATCATATATCATTATTAGATAAGTGTAAATACGAAGCTCAGATCAATGACATTATTAAAATTAGTATTGCTAAAATTTATAGAAGCAAAGAGGTCGTTGAAAAAGAAATTTCAGGCTATAAAATTTTAGCTGATTTATTAGATGTTTTTATCAATGCTATTAATAATACACATGAAGGTAAAGCTTCTAATTATGATAAATTATTAATGAATTTACTGCCGGAAAAATACCAATCTCGATATCTAACGGGACAAGATAATTTATATCAAAGAATACTATCTGCTTGCAGTTTTATTGCAAGTATGTCAGATGGCGCAGCAATTTTACTACATAAAAAGATAAAAGGCGTTGAGATTTAAAAGTACTTGTTAACTTAATTTTAAGTACTAATTTGTATATTGCCGACCCTTATATTCAAAATACTATACAAATGAAAACAAAAATTACTTTATTTATTATTGCAATTTTAGCTTTAGGAGTTATAATATTCTTTCCTAATAACAAGAAATTGGAAATTGAAAAATTGAGACAAAAACACGCTGAGTTTTTTAAAAATCACCCTTATAATGAAACGTTGAGGCTTAATAAAAGTGAGAGAAAACAGTTAGGAGTACCCCCAAATAAGTATTTTGAAGAGCAATATTTATTAGAGATGAATCCTGCAACTGGCAGGCCAGATTATGAAAAGAAATTTGCCTTACAAAAACAATTACTAGCAGAAAATTTTCAAAAAAATGTTCCGGGAACAAATTCAAATGCATGGGTTGAAAGAGGCCCTAATAATGTGCCGGGAAGAACAAGGGCAATATTGTTTGATCCGAACGATGCAACCAACAAAAGAGTTTTTGCAGGAGGTGTTAGTGGTGGTTTATGGGTAAATGACGATATAACTGATAGTAATTCAGCTTGGTCTAGAGTTGGAATTCCTGAAAATTTGGCAGTTTCAAGTATTACTGTAGACCCTAACAATTCTATGATAATGTATTTAGGTACCGGTGAATCATATGTCGGTGGACAAGTAAATGGTAATGGTATCTGGAAATCAACCAATGGAGGTTCAAGCTGGTCACACATTTTTGGGAGCGGTGCTACTGGTCAAGTTACATTTAGTGTAGATTCTGAAGTAACTGTTAACTCACCTTCGAATATTCAAGGAACATTTATTTCTATTCAGGCAACTTTTGGACCTGCTATTGGTGCCTCAATTACAGGAAGTTTGGTGTTAGTTGATGATGGTACTGCTTCTTCTAATGAAGGGTGTAATACATTGACTAATGGTGCAGCTATAAACGGTAATATTGCGGTGGTAGAAAGAGGAAGTTGTAATTTTACTGTTAAGGTTAAAAACGCCCAAGATGTTGGTGCAGTCGCAGTTTTAGTAATTAATAATGTTGGAGGAAACCCAATTCCTATGGGTGGTACTGACGCTACTGTGACTATTCCTTCGGTAATGATCTCGCAAGCTGATGGCGCGCCAATTTTAACTGAATTAAGCTCAGGTTCAGTAAATGGAACCATTGCAAGTACTAATACAAGTTTACCTGTAGGAGTTACTTTGGTGTCGGGTATTTTTCATATTAATGACATAGTTGCAAGAAATAATGGAGGTACAACTGAAATATATGCCGCGGTTGGAGATGCTGCTTATGGACCAGCTCCCGGAACGCTTTTAGGAGATGGGTCTGAATATGGACTTTATAGATCAACTAATGGAGGTTCTACATGGTCTAAGGTTAATTTACCTAGTACTGCTGGAGGAAATCCTCATGAGCCAAACGATATTGAAATTTCTTCTGATAACACTATTTGGTTAGCTACTGCACAAAGTTCAAGCTTTGGTGATGGTGGTGGCGCTATTTTTTCTTCTACAAATGGTAGTACTTTTACCCAAAGACATACTTTTACAAATGGTACTAGAACTGAAATAGAATTATCATCAAGTAATCCTGAAAAAATATATGCTATTTCAGATATTAATACGTTTAATGCGCAAGGTAATGCTATAGCTCCATTTGTAGAAATTATTAAAACCACAAATGCGACAACTGGCTTTACCGCTTCTACGGTTGCACTACCTAACGATGCTGATAATGGTATTCCTGTTAATGATTTTACTAGAGGTCAGGCATTTTATAATCTGATGTTAGCCGTAGATCCTACCGATGATGAAACTATATATGCTGGAGGAATAGATACCTTTAGAAGTGTAGATGGAGGTTCAGTTTGGACTCAAATTTCTAAATGGTCAAATAATAACAATTTAAGCGGATTAAATATACCTTTAGTACATGCTGATATACATACCTTAATTTTTGACCCTTCTAATAATGATAAAGCAATGATAGCAACTGATGGAGGCGTATCTTATGCAAGTTCATTAGTCGCAGCTGATAATTCAACAACAGCAATATTTAGTAGTTTTAGTAACTATAATACAACTCAAGTCTATTGGGGAGCTATAGGGCAAAGTACTTCTAATGAACAATTTTTGGGAGGAACACAAGATAATGGTTCACATTTTATAGATGGAGGTGCTTCTGGGATAAATGCATCTCAAGAAATTTTTGGAGGTGATGGTGCTTATAGTTTTATCGATAAAGATGGCGCTTATTTAATAACCGCCTTACCATTTAATAATTTTCGCCGTTTTAAATTACCTTTAACAGCGTCTTCAACAAGTATTGTTTCTAATGGTAGTGAAGGTTCATTTATAAACCCTGCAGAATTAGATGATAATCTTGATATATTTTATTCGAATGCTTCTACCACTACTTCTAATGTCATTTCAAGATTTATTAATCTAGGATTGATCCCTTTAAGAAATAATTTAACAAATGCACTTTTAACTAGCCCTCCAACAGCATTTAAAATCTCTCCATATACTATTACAAGTAGTACGTTGATTGTAGGAACAAGAACTGGGTCTTTGTTAAAATTAACAAATGCAAATACCGCAGGTCCTACTTGGGCAGATATTACAGGGTCTGAATTTGTAGGAAGTATTTCTGCAATAGATTTTGGAGCTAATGAACAAGAAATAATGGTTACTTTTCATAATTATGGTGTTAAGAGTATTTGGTTTACTGAAGATGGTGGTACTACATGGCAAAATAAAGAGGGTAATTTTCCTGAAATTCCTGTAAAAGCTGTGATGATGAATCCTTTATTAAATGATGAAGTAATTATAGGAACGGATTTAGGTGTTTGGAGAACTTCAAACTTTAAAAACGCAAGCCCTACTTGGGTACAATCACAAAACGGAATGCAAAATGTTAAAGTAAATAATTTTGATTTAAGAACAGCTGACAATACTATTTTAGCTTCAACATATGGAAGAGGACTTTTTACAGGTCAGTTTACTGATGTACCTTTAAGTGTCGATGATATTTCAGTTGACAATAATTTTAGTGTGTTTCCAAATCCATCAAGCGGTGCTATTAAAATTAAAGCCGCTAGAGATTTTGGAAAATCAAGTATTGCTGTTTATGATGTTAACGGAAGACAAGTGTTCTCAAAAGAAATCAATTTAACAGGTACTGTTCCACTAAATATGAATAGTTTAAAAGCAGGCTTATATATTATGAAAATTCAAGGTGAAAATTTTGCCTACTCTAATAAACTAATTATTGAATAATCTTACTGCCTACAAAAACAATTATTAGGAATTAAAAACTAAATAAAACACCAATTCCTAATAATTGTTTCAATTGCACTCTGGCACCGAGTGTTTCTAAAGTACCATCATTATCAATATCATCTTTAAACTTAATATCATCATCATAAATAATATGTGTACCAATATTAGCCTTTATATGTTTGTTAATGGTTAATTTCAAGTTCAATTCCCAATCAATATCAACATTTCCAAAACTGTTTAGATAATCAGAATACAAGCTTAACCGGTTACTCATCACCATATTTTTAGCTATTTCAGTATCCCAAGTACTTTGTACTAAAGCACCAAACTCATGTCTTGATTTTTCTCCTTTTATAACACCAAAAGCACCTTCATTAGAAAGGACATCGTCTAAAACAAATGTAGATTTTAACGTAATTGGCGATAAGTATATTGAAAATCGTCGTTGTTTAATTTCATATTGTGAACCAATACCTAAAAATAAATACGCAGGTGCAAAAAATCTTGAAATGGGAGTACTCGTATCAGGATACCTAAATCCTTCAGTAAATTGTGTATTAAAATTAAATTTTATAGAGTAGAACCAGTTAGAAATAGTATCTTTTCGATAACCAAATGTAGAATTGATCTGCAATTTATCATCTGTTTTTCTTAGCCCTTTTTCTTGTTGTTGATTTAGTCCATAACGAGCAAATATTTCATTATTCCACAATAAATGTAATTTTTTATAAGATCGAACTAAAGAAACCTTTAGTAAACCAGAAATAGAGTTATTACCTCCGGCATTCCAATTTATAAAAGCAGCCTCGCTGACATCTAAACCGATGCTGTTTTTATTTTTCCACCATATAGGGTCTTCAGCTAACTTTGTAGTATCAATAGTTATAACTTGTATGGGGTTTAGAATTTTTAAGGTATCTATTACCAACTCTTTTTTAAAACTAATAAAATCTGTTACTTTAGGGATGGGTGTATATATCGTATCTTTTGTAGGTATATTTACGGTCATTCTATAACGAGGGATATAAATATCTTTATTTAAGGTACTGTCATACCGGATTGCATAAAAAGGTCTGAGTAAAGAATCAAGCCTAATTTTAAGAGAATCTATCTTAGTTAATCTTTTAACAGTATCCGTAGCTTTAAAAATTCCTAGAGAATCTAAATGCATTAAAACATTAAGGGTGTCATTTAGTTTTACAATTTTTATAGAATCTATGCTTATTTTAACTTTTAAAGTATCATTTACAATCTTTTTTACAAAGCCTGGCTGTTTTATGACTGCTATAGAATCGGTTATTTGAGCAGAAGCAAATGAAAAGAATAATATGGCTATAAATATAATGAAGGTTTTCATTCCAATGTTTTTAAAAATACTATTACTAAGATTAATTGGGATGATTAGTTATTAAGGGTGTAAACTTAACTATTTTTTGAATTTATAAACTAAAATTACTTCAAAATTCTTTAATGACTTTAAGTATAGATTTTTTATCTAATCTAATTTGTTGATGTAATTGGGCAACCGTGCCATGCTCTATAAATTGATCTGGCATACCCAATCTTTTAATGCGTTTGTTGTGGTAATTATTTTCTTGAGCAAATTCTAACACCGCACTGCCAAATCCACCTATAACTGTTCCGTCTTCTATGGTTAAAATTTTATCAAATTTTTGAAATATTATATGTAATAAAGCTGTATCCAAAGGTTTTACAAAACGAATATTATAATGTGCAACTTTATCCTTAATAGATAAATCTTCACAAGCGTCTATAACTAGATTTCCAACAGTTCCTATACTTAAAACAGCAATTTCACTACCCTGTTTTATAAGCTGTCCTTTTCCTAATTCTATTTTCTTAAATGATTTTTTCCAGTCTAAAGTTATTCCTCTACCTCTCGGATATCGAATTGCAATAGGATACTCCATACCTAACTGAGCAGTATACATGATATTTCTAAGCTCAACCACATTCATGGGTGCAAAAATGATTATATTCGGAATACATCTTAAATATGCCAAATCAAAAACACCATGATGTGTTGCACCATCTTCACCAACCAGACCAGCTCTGTCTAAACAAAATATCACAGGTAACTTTTGTAAGGCAACATCATGAATTATCTGGTCATAAGCACGTTGTAGAAAAGTAGAATAAATATTACAAAACGGAATCATACCTTGTGTTGCCATTCCTGCGGCCAATGTAACAGCGTGCTGTTCTGCTATACCAACATCAAAGGCGCGTTCAGGTATTTCATCCAACATAAATTTTAAAGAACTTCCTGTAGGCATTGCAGGCGTAATGCCAATAATTTTTTTATTTTGTTTTGCTAATTCCACTAACGTTAAACCAAAAACATCTTGGTATTTAGGAGGAAGCCTCAAGGCTTCTTTAGGTATTGTTTCACCTGTAATCTTATCAAATTTTCCCGGAGCATGATATTTTACTTGATCTTCTTCGGCTTTTTGTAAACCTTTCCCTTTAGTGGTGGTGATATGTAAAAACCTAGGACCTTTTACAGATTTTAATCGTTCAAGTTCTTCAATAACAGCATTAAGGTTGTGCCCATCAATCGGGCCGGAATAGTCAAAATTTAAAGCTTCAATAATATTATGTTTTCTAACTCTTTTATCTTTTTTGATATTGGTTAAATAATTTTTTAAGGCACCTACACTTGGGTCTATACCCATAGCATTATCATTTAATATTATCAGTAGATTAGCATCTGTAACTCCCGCATGATTCAATCCTTCAAAAGCCATTCCACTTGCAATACTAGCATCACCAATTACAGCGATGTGTTGTTTCTTGGTTTCTCCTTTTAGTTTTGAAGCAATAGCCATTCCTAATACAGCAGAAATTGAGGTAGACGAATGTCCAACCCCAAATGCATCATATTCGCTTTCGCTTATTTTTGGAAAACCTGAAAGACCTCCTAATTGCCTGTTTGTATGAAAAGTATTTTTTCTTTCAGTTAAAATTTTATGCCCGTATGCCTGATGACCCACATCCCAAACCAATAGATCATTTGGTGTGTCAAAGACATAATGTAATGCAATGGTCAATTCAACCACTCCCAAACTGGCACCCAAATGGCCTTCTTTTGTAGATACTATATCAATAATAAATTCGCGTAATTCTACTGCTAATTGAAGTAATTCCTCAATAGAAAGTTTACGTAAATCTTTGGGTTTAGAAATAGTATTTAATAATTTTATTGACATGCTACAAATGTACGAGTTGAAACCGATATGATTAAATAATATATGAAATTGTATTTTTACAAAAAATTATGATTTATGCTAGACCCTTTCGACGACACCTATTTTATGAAACGTGCTTTGCAAGAAGCAGAAACAGCTTTTGAAAAAGATGAAGTACCCATTGGTGCTGTGATTGTTATCAATAATCAGATTATAGCTAGAGCACATAATTTAACTGAGACCTTGAATGATGTTACAGCACATGCAGAAATGCAGGCGTTTACTGCTGCTGCTGATTTTTTAGGAGGTAAATATTTAAAAGATTGCACACTATATGTTACACTAGAACCTTGTCAAATGTGTGCAGGTGCCAGTTATTGGACACAAATAGGTAAAATTGTTTTCGGAGCTAGAGATGAGCAACGTGGGTTTCAGTATTATAATACACAATTACATCCTAAAACAAAGGTTGTTAATGAAGTATTGGAAGAAGAGTGTAGTGAAATTATCACGCGATTTTTTATTCAAAAACGGAATTTGAATTGAAAAAAACTTTGGAAGGTTTATCTAAAATATAATTCTATTTAAATCCTAGAAGGGTTAGAAACTATCCTTTTATAAAATCATCTTCTTGAAATCTAGGCTTTGGGTATTTATAAAAACCTTCACCAACCTTTCTTCCTAATTTTCCTTGTTGAATATAAGAATCTAATAGCTTAGAAAAGCGTTTGCTTTTTTCATCTTTAAATACATGAACTATATGCCAGGCAGTATCCAACCCTATTTCATCTAAAATACCAAAAGGTCCGCTAGGCATTTTAAAATTACCCATCCAAGAACGGTCAACATCTTCAATACTTGCTACATCAAAAGTAACTAAGGCACCTGCAGCACCTAAAACCGAAATTAGCATCGCATTAAATATATAACCCGGTGATTCTCGCTTCATAATCACAACCGTTTGTTGAATACTTTCGCCATAGGCTTTTAATAGATCAATAATCCAAGGTTCAGTTTGTGAATTGGGCATAATATCTACCACATTAGCATAAAAAACATCATGAAAATGTAAGGCACAAAAACGCTCTGGTCTTCCAGTTGCTTCAGCATATTTAGATGGTAATAATGAAGAAGTATTTGTTGTAAAAATGGTTTTTTCAGGACATAATTCTCCAAACTGAGCCCAAACTTTTTTCTTTAATTCTAGATCTTCAGTAACTGATTCGCTTACCAGATCAGCATCTGCGGCTGCAAGTTTTGCATCAGTCGTAAAACTTTGATTTTGTAATGCTTTTTCACTGTCTTGTTGTGAAATAGTTCCTGCTTTTATCAACATTTTTATCAAATCTGCTTGGATTCTTTTAGCTTGTTCAAATGCTTCTTCCCTAATGTCATAGATAGTAACTTTATATCCGTTTAAGGCACTTGCTAAGGCAATGCGTAATCCTAAAGTTCCGCTTCCTATGATTAGTATGTTTTTGATGTCTTTTAGTTCTTTCATTGTTTAGTTTTTTATAATTGAATGTCATTCAGAGCACAGCGATAGCGAAGTGAAGAATCTCTTCTATTATGAGATTCCTCTTCGCTCTTTCAGGCTCTGTCGGAATGACACACTATTATTTGTTTTAATTAACTCTTTATATTTCGACTGCGCTCAATATGACAGAGTTAATAAAAATTATTAATCCTATTATATTTTATGGCATTTTCTGCATTCTGACCACAGGCTCTTACCAAATGAATCAACATGGCAAAACGCTCATCTTTAGTAAATCCTTTTTTATAGCGTGCATAAATTTGTTGCATGATAACTCCTAATTTAAAACATCCGAATACATAATAAAACAGTATGTTTTCTATATTAACATTCCGTAATTCAGCATATTTTTCTATCAACTGTTGTCTGGTTAAATTACCTTCTGCCCATGTAATGTTAAATTGCTGTAAACCGGAAGATTCTCCTTTTTCAACCCAATAAGACAGACAAGTTCCAAGATCCATTAGTGGGTCACCAACTGTTGACATCTCCCAGTCAAGTACTGCTTTTATTTCTAGTGAATCTGCATCCAACACTAAATTATCATATTTATAGTCATTATGTATAAAAGCTGTTGTTGTTTTTGAAGGCATATTACTTTGCATCCATTCTGCAGCTAAATTCATTGATTTAATTTCATCAATCTCTGCTTTAAAATAACGTTTTATCCAACCTTCCACTTGCCGTTGCACATATCCTTCAGGCTTTCCCAAAGAAATTAAATTCGATCTTCCTAATTCTAAGTTGTGTAAATCGACTAAGTTTTCAATGACCTGAGTAGATAATTTTTTAAAATGATTAGGTGTCAAATCCAATCCTTTAGGGATTTTATTTCGTAAAATAATTCCTTTAACGCGTTCCATTATATAAAAAGGCGAACCAATAACAGCTTCATCTTCACAAAAAATAATAGGTTTCGGAATTTTAGTATACACCAGCTCTAATAAACTCAATACCTTATATTCTCTACTCATATCATGAGCAGATTTTATATTTGCCCCAAAAGGTGGTTTGCGTAATACGTATTCTTGTCCCGTCCCGAGTAATTCAGGATCGGGAGCAGAAATTAGATAGGTAAGATTTGAAAACCCTCCGGGAAACTGTTTAATTTCAATTTCATCAGCAAAACCAGATACCTTGTTCTTTAAAAACGTCAATAATTTTTGTTTGTCAAGCTCTTCTCCTTTGCGGATTTCTACTGCATTGTCTATGGGTTTATTCATTTTTTTCTATAACAAATTTTAAAATCCTAATTAGGTTTCGACTGCGCTCAACCTGACATTAGTTTTCAATTTAGCTCTTTAGTCTTGTGTCTTGTGTCTCCAAGTCTTATGTCTTTTTAATATCCAATCCATACCCCTTTAAAATTTTTCCTGCCAAGGCTGTTTTATGTACCTCATCCGGTCCATCATAAATTCTGGCTCCGCGTTCATGTCTATACCAAAATGATAATATTGTATCATCAGTAATACCTAACGCGCCATGTACTTGAACAGCTCTATCTAATACTTTCATCAATACATTGGCGACATAAAATTTAATCGTCGAAATTTCCATACGGGCTTCCTTAGCACCCACTTCATCAATTTTTTTTGCGGTATGTAACACCATATATCGAGATGCATTAATTTCTGCTCTACTTTCGGCAATCCAATTTTGAATGGTTTGTTTATGTGCTAATTTTACGCCATTACCCAACTCTCTTGAGACAGCTCTTTTACACATCATATCAAAGGCACGTTCGCAAATACCTATCCAACGCATACAATGGTGAATTCTACCCGGACCCAAGCGTTGCTGTGCTAATTTAAAGCCCTCACCTTCATTACCAATTAAGTTTTTTACAGGCACTTTACAGTCTCGATATTCAATTTCTGCATGGCTAAAATAGCCGTCATTTTCTTCACCCATAACAGAAATATTACGTGTCAAATGAAAACCTTCAGTATCAGTTGGCACTATGATCATACTCGCTTTTTGATACGGACTTTCAGCTTCAGGATTTGTATTTGCCATCACAATGGCAAAAGAAGCGCCATCAGCAGCAGTTGTAAACCATTTATGTCCATTAATTATATAATGATCGCCATCTTTTACAGCAGTTGTTGCCATATTTACCGGATTTGACCCTGCAAATTCAGGTTCAGTCATTGAAAAACAACTGTGAATTTCTCCATCGATCAATGGTTCTAAAAAGGTTTGTTTGATATGATCTGAAGCATTACTTAACAATAATTCTTGATTACCAATATCCGGGGCATTACAATTAAAGCAGAAATGTCCGTAAGGAGAGGTTCCTAACAATTCGCTAATTTGTCCGAATTCAACCAAACTAAAACCCATGCCACCATGACTTTCACTCAAATGTGGATTCCACAGCCCTTTTTCCTTTACGATCTCACGAACTTTATCTAATTCATCATGCACTTCACTAAAAGGTAAATTGAGATAATGCTTTTCTAATGGATAAATACGTTCTTCTAAAATGGTTTTAATTTTAGATAAGACCTGTTCTAATTTTTCTGAGGAAAATATATTCATTTCTCTTTGTTATTTTGATTGTGAGGGTTACAAATATAATGAAAAAGACTGTTAAACATAAGGTAATAAATACTCAAAATAGAACGCTGATGACATTGATTTTTTATGATTTAAAAAGATTTTATTCGTTAATCATTATAAAATCAAGTAACAGCCAGTTTCCGAATCACCTTTGCTAAAACTCTAGGGAAAAATCGTTTTACATACACCGCTAATACTTCTAACTTCCCTCCAATGACAACTTCTTGTTTTTTTCTGGCAATGGCTTTTAACATTCGCTTTGCAAAATAGTCGGGTGAAAGTCCGTTTGCTGTACCTTTGTCCATTGTGTTTTGCGGAGTACCATTAGCAGTTAAAGCATTTTTTGAAACATTGGTATTTACAAAACCCGGGCAAATTAATGTTACTGCTATATTATCATCATGAATTTCTGCACGCAAACTGTCAAAAAAGCCATGCAAAGCATGTTTTGAAGCGGAATATGAAGAACGTAAAGGTGTTCCTATTTTACCAACCACACTTGTAACTACTACAAAATGACCGCTTTTTTTTGCAACAAAATAAGGTAATAATGCTTTAGACAATGCTACAGTACCAAAATAATTTGTTTTAAAGATCTGTGTATCAATAGTAATTCCGGTATCAATTGCTAATGAACGTTGACTGATACCGCCATTATTGATAAGGATGTCAATCCCTAATTGCTCGGGATCAAAAAGGGAAATTGCTTCTTGCACCAATTTATCTAAATGATGATGATCATCTAGATCAACTTGTAATATCTTCACCATATCAGGATTAGCACAAAGTATTTTAACCTCTTCTAACTTTTCAGTATTTCTTGAAGAAATAATAAGTTTAGCTCCTTGAGTTGATAATGCTAAGGCTACTGCTTTACCAATTCCTGAAGAAGCACCTGTTATCCAAACTACTTTGTTTTTAAAACTCATCCTTTTGATTTTTAACAAATGTAAAACATTTTAAAATGTATAAAATCCCTTACTTTTGTCTTGTCTTGATTTTTGTAAAATATAAATCCAAAACAAATGTTTAAAAAATTACTCCTTGCTTTTTTATTAGTTACTTCTTTTTCTTATGGACAATTTACTGTTAAAGGAGAGTTGCACCCTGCTGAAAATTATCCTTATATGATACTATATCAGTTACAAGGAGCAAAGCAAAATTATATTACCTATGATTCTATAAAGAATGGTAAATTTTCAATTACAATTCCTATAAAACAAGCCTCGGGTATTTATCGGTTGGTCTATGATATCAAAAACAGATTATTTGTTGATTTTATTTATGATAATGAAAATGTTTCCTTGACATTAAATCCGAAAAAACCTAATCAATCTGTTGTATTTATGGCTTCTAAAAATAATAAGATCTATCAAAAATATTTAAAAAACACACAACCTATTCAGCAAAAATTAGACTCTTTACAGACTGTCTATTTTAATTTATCCGATAAGGCAACAGAGAAAAAGTTTAGCAATCTCTATCAAAAAAACTATACTAATTTAACTGCTACTCAACAACAATTTGAAGCACAATCAACAGGAAAGCTTGCAAATCATTTTATCAAAGCAAGTGCAAGGTATAATGCTGAAGATCTTATTAAAAGTTCTGCTGATTATTTAGCTTCAGTTAAAGAACATTTTTTTGACAATATAGATTTCAACAATAAAACGCTATTGAGTTCTACCTTTATCAATGATAAGATCAATGATTTTATTTTTTACCTAAATACTTCTGACGATAAAAAAATACTTACCCAATTATACAAAGAAGCCATTGCAACTGTTATCAATAAAATTAATACAAATTCTAATTTAACTAAAGATATTGAAGAAGGTTTACTTTATACTTTTGCTGAGCAAGAAAATATTAGTATGGTAAATACTATATTGAATTACTATTTGCAATTACCGAAAGAATTACAAGACCCTGGTTTTATAGGTGATATCAAAGGACAATTAAAAACTGCTATTGGCAATATTGCGCCTAATATTTTATGGAGTGAAGATAACAAGTCTAAAAGCCTACATATGCTAAGTGATTCGTCGTATTATTTAGTTATTTTTTGGAGTTCTACCTGCGGTCATTGTTTAAAAGAATTACCTCTATTAAAAGAGTATTTAAAGAATAAAAAGGATGTTGAAGTACTCTTAATTGGGTTAGAAACTGAAGAAAGTAAAAGTAGCTGGAAAGATGAAACTTATTATTATCTTGATTGGATACATATTTACGGAAAAGACAAATGGAAAAATAAATTTGCTCATGAATATGGCGTAAATGCTACACCATCATTTTTTATATTAGATGTTAAGAAAAAGATATTGGCTAAGCCTGATGATGTTGAGGAGTTGAAAGTGTTTTTTGAAGAAGAGTTGGATGTTGAAAAATAAAGATACATTTCAGTATCTATTTAATGAGATACTGAAACCAGTTCAGCATTTAGAAATGATAAAAAGCATCCTCTAAATGCTCAATGGCAAACTTTCCTTGTTCTTTGACAATAGCAATAATATCAAATCGCACTTCAATATCTAAATCCTTTGAAATTACATATTCATCAATAGCTGCTACCAATAATTTTATTTTTTTAGGGTTTACAAAATCTTGAGGGTTTCCGAAATCTATTGTAGAACGCGTTTTTACTTCAACAACAGCCAGTGTTCCATCTTTTTCAGCAATAATATCGACTTCTGCTTTTAAATAGCGCCAGTTTGTATCGCGAATAGTATAGCCGTTTTTTATTAGAAAATCTACAGCTAATTGTTCTCCCTTTTTACCTAATTCGTTGTGTTGTGCCATAATTTATAGATTCTTCAGACGTTCCTCCTTCTGAATGACAACAGAATGTCATTCAGAGCGAAATAAAGTGAAGCGAAGAATCCCTTTATTTATCTATTCGTTGTGCTGTGCCATCGTATAAGAATTTAACAACAGTCTTATTATCTTTTACCTTTAGGGTAATTGTCCTCCCCAAAATTAAGGTTCTGTTATCTCTTATATGTCCGGCAGGAAAATCAAAACTTACCGGAAAATCAAAATCTTTTACTGCATCTAATACTACCTCTTCAGCGGTTTTACCAAAAGGAGTGTCGTTTTCTCTAATATCAGATATTCCACCCACTATAAGTCCTTTACAATTATCAAAATAGCCATTTCTTTTTAAATTCATCAGCATTCGGTCAACATGATATACATACTCGCCTATATCTTCAATAAATAAGATCTTACCATCAACATTAATTGAAGATTTTGATCCTAACAAACTGTATAAAATAGATAAATTTCCTCCTATAACTTGTCCGGTTGCTTCCCCTTCTTTATTGAAATCAGAATCAGAAACTCTATAGATAATCTTCTTACCGAACAATGCTTTCTTTAATGATTTTTGAGCCTTTTTTTGTTCTTTATTATCGGGTTTGTAGGTGATTGGCATCATTGCATGTATGGTTTCTATGCCTAAGTTATTTATTTCATTATGAAAAACTGTAACATCAGAAAAACCAATCAACCATTTTGGATGTTGCTTAAACTTAGTAAAATCAATCGCATCTATAATCCTAACCGAACCATATCCACCACGGGCACACCAAATCGCTTTTACAGTTGGGTCGTCTATGGCATTCTGAAAGTCTTCTGCTCTTTGAGCATCTGTACCTGCAAAATGAAAATTCTGTTCATATAAATATTTCCCTAATTTTACGTTCAATCCCCATTCTTTTAACAGCTCTATACCTGCTTCTACTTTTAAAGTATCTTTCATAATTCCTGCCGGAGCAATGATCATTACCGTATCTCCTTTTTGTAAATATGGTGGTTGAATTAGTTTTGAAGGTTCTTGATCTACAGATGCAAATACACTACTAGATAGCATAGTTACAGCAACTAACAGCAAAAATCTATGGATAATAGTTCTCATTATAAATACTTTTTGTAAAAATACATTTTTATAGATAATTCAGCGTTGGTTTTCTTATTTTTGCCAAACCAATTTTTTGAAATGAGCACTCCTAAGAGATATACTATAACTGCTGCATTGCCTTATACTAACGGACCTATACATATTGGTCATTTAGCCGGTGTTTATGTACCTGCTGATATTTATGCTCGCTATCAACGTTTAAAAGGAAAAGATGTTGCTTATATCTGTGGTTCTGATGAACACGGGGTGCCAATTACTATCAAAGCTAAAAAAGAAGGTATAACGCCTCAGCAAGTAGTAGATAAATATCATGCAATTATTAAAAAATCATTTAAAGATTTTGGAATTTCATTTGATAATTATTCGCGGACTTCAGCAAAAATTCATCATAAAACCGCATCTGAAGTCTTTAAGAAACTATATGATGATGGAAAATTTATTGAAGAAACCAATCGGCAATTATATGATGAAGAAGCAAATCAGTTTTTAGCAGATAGGTTTGTTGTTGGCACCTGTCCGAAATGTGGATTTGAAGAAAGTTATGGTGATCAATGTGAAAATTGTGGAACGAGTCATAATGCAACTGATCTAATAAATCCGAAATCTGCGATTACAGGCAATACGCCGTCATTGAAAGAAACCAAGCATTGGTTTTTACCATTAGACCAATATCAAGATTGGTTAAAAGAATGGATCGTTGAAGGACATGCGAAAGATTGGAAACCAAATGTATTGGGACAAGTAAAATCATGGATTGATGATGGTCTGCGCCCCAGAGCGGTAACCAGAGATTTAGAATGGGGGATTCCTGTTCCTGTAAAAGGAGCTGAAGGCAAAGTTTTATATGTGTGGTTTGATGCGCCTATCGGATATATTTCATCGACCAAAGAATGGGCAAAACGTGAAGGAAAAGATTGGGAACCTTATTGGAAAGATGCTGATACCAAATTACTCCACTTTATAGGAAAAGATAATATTGTTTTTCACTGTATTATTTTTCCAAGTATCTTAAAAGCGGAAGGCAGTTATATATTGCCTGAAAATGTGCCAGCCAATGAATTTTTAAATTTAGAAGATGATAAAATTTCTACTTCTAAAAACTGGGCAGTTTGGTTACATGAATATTTAGAAGATTTTCCTGACAAACAGGATGTCTTGCGTTATGCTTTAACAGCCAATGCCCCTGAAACCAAAGACAATAATTTTACTTGGAAAGATTTTCAAGCACGAAATAATAATGAGTTGGTTGCCATTTTGGGTAATTTTATAAATCGCGTATTGGTATTGACTCATAAATACTATGATGGGCAGGTACCACCTGCAGGGATTTTATCTGATGAAGATGAGGATGCATTAGCAATGTTAAAAAAACACCCTCAAATTATCTCAAAATCTATTGAACGCTATCGCTTTAGAGAAGCCTTGATGGAATTAATGAATTTAGCACGTTTAGGTAATAAATATTTAGCAGATGAAGAGCCTTGGAAAGTAATTAAGGAAAACCCGGAACGTGTAAAAACCATCATGTTTGTTGCTTTACAAATCGCAACAGGTTTATCTATTTTATCTGAACCATTTTTACCGTTTACTTCTAAGAAACTAAAATCTATTCTTCGTCTTAACGAGGAGAGAGTTACGAGTGACGAGGAATCTCTTTGGAATAAAATTTCATTAGCTAAAACATTACTCCCTTCCGGTCACCAAATAGGTAAGGCAGAATTATTATTCGCCAAAATTGAAGATGCTGAAATTCAACTTCAATTAGACAAATTAGAAGCTTCAAAAAAAGCCAATGAGCAAGCAAACAAAATTGTTGAACCTCAAAAAGATACCATTGAATTTAATGATTTCACCAAATTAGATATTCGAGTTGGTACTATTTTAGAAGCCGTAAAAGTGCCTAAAACCAAAAAACTATTACAACTAAAAGTTGATGTTGGTATTGATGTGAGAACCATAGTAAGCGGTATTGCAGAAAGTTTTTCACCGGAAGAAATTATTGGACAAAAGGTAATTGTCTTAGTAAATTTAGCTCCGAGAACTCTTCGAGGAGTTGAAAGTCAAGGTATGATCTTAATGGCTGATACACCTGATGGTAAACTTGCTTTTATTGAACCTGAAAATAGTGAAATTAAAAACGGTGAGCGGATAAGTTAACAGAATTTAAAATTACTAATTTTCAAAAGTTATATTGATTTAAATGTAGATAGATTAAATTTTACAGTTTTACTTTCAACAGTAAACCAAACATGCAACTCCTCCAATTTATAAAATCATATACCCTTCTTCCTGAAAAAGGAATTCAAAACACCGTTCAATTATTGAATCAAGATTGTACCATTCCTTTTATTTCTCGTTATAGAAAAGAGCAAACAGGTAATCTTGATGAGGTTCAAATTGGTGAAATTGTTAAGTATAAAGGCATTTATGAAACACTCGAAAAACGAAAGGTTGCTATTCTTAAAGCATTAGAAGAACAAAATGTTTTAACTAATGAATTAAAGCAAAAAATTAAAGCTACTACTAATCTAACAAGCTTAGAAGATCTTTATCTTCCTTTTAAGAAAAAAAGAAAAACTAAAGCTGAAACTGCACGCAAAAACGGACTGGAACCATTGGCAAAAATCATCATGAGCCAACGCGCAGATAATATTGAGTTTATCGCTTCTAAATACCTGAATAATGAAGTAAAAAATGAAGATAAGGCTTTAGAAGGTGCGAGATATATTATTGCCGAATGGGTTAATGAACGAACCGATACTAGAAACAGTATTCGTTCTCAACTAGAAAAGTTTGCAACTATAAATACAACTGTTGTTACGTCAAAAATTAGTGATGAGAAAGCACAAAAATTCAGAGATTATTTCAATTGGTCTGAAGCGTTGAATCGATGTCCTTCACACCGATTATTAGCCATTTTACGAGCCGAAAAAGAAGGATTTATTCGTGCGAAAATTGAAATTGATGAACATAGAGCACTCACAAAAATTGAAGATCGAATTATTCGTTCAAATAACGATTGCTCTGAACAAATTGAGTTAGCCATACACGATTCCTATAAGCGTTTATTATTTCCGGCATTATCAAACGAGATTTTAAATACTGCAAAAGAAAAAGCTGATGAAGGCGCAATTACTGTTTTTGCAAAAAATTTAAAACAACTATTATTAGGAGCTCCATTGGGTGAAAAAAATATTTTAGCGATAGATCCAGGATTTAGAAGTGGCTGTAAAGTGGTATGCTTAAACGCTCAAGGCGGATTAGAATATAATGAAACAATATACCCGCATGCACCACAAAACAATTCAAAAGAAGCCATAAAAAAAATAAGTTCATTGGTTGACGCCTATAAAATTGAAGCCATTGCTATTGGTAACGGAACTGCCTCACGTGAAACAGAGCAGTTAATTAGAAGAATTCGATTTGGTACCGATATTCAAGTTTTTGTAGTAAGCGAAGCCGGAGCATCTATTTATTCGGCTTCAAAGATTGCCCGTGATGAATTTCCAAATTATGATGTTACCGTAAGAGGCGCTATTTCTATAGGTAGAAGATTAGCTGACCCTTTAGCTGAATTAGTAAAAATAGATGCCAAATCAATTGGTGTAGGTCAATACCAACATGATGTAGATCAAGCTAAGTTAAAAAAGTCATTAGATACTGTTGTTGAAAGTTGTGTAAATACCATTGGAGTGAATATTAATACGGCAAGTGAATCACTATTGAGTTATGTGTCAGGGATTGGTCCAAAATTGGCTGAAAACATCATTGCTTACAGAACTGAAAATGGTGCGTTTATTTCAAGGAATGACATTAAAAAAGTACCTCGATTGAGTGGGAAAGCTTTTGAACAAGGTGCTGGTTTTTTACGCATTAAAAATGCTGAAAATCCTTTAGATGATTCTGCAGTACATCCAGAAAGTTATGCCTTAGTTAATAAAATGGTAAAAGATGAACATAGTACTCTATCGGATATCATCGGGAATAAAGTATTGCTTCAAAAAATAGCACTTCAAAAATACTGTACGGAAACCGTTGGCTTGCCAACATTAGAAGACATTATTAAAGAATTAGAAAAACCGGGATTAGACCCACGTTCAACAGCCAAAGTTTTTACATTTAATAAAGATATTAGAACTATAAATGATGTAAGAGAAGGTCAATTACTTCCGGGAATCATAAATAACATTACTAATTTCGGATGTTTTGTTGATATTGGTATTAAAGAAAGTGGATTAGTTCATGTTTCTAATTTATCAAATACCTTTGTTAAAGATGTAAGTGAAATTGTGAGTTTACATCAGCAAGTAATTGTTAAAGTGTTAGAAGTTGATATTGCTAGAAAACGCATACAATTATCTATGAATTATAAATAAAAAAGAGGCGTATAGTGCACTCTTGGTGAACTCAAGGTTCTAATGCAACAGTTCATAAGTTATAATCTCTATAATATTTTTTATACCTTCTTTACCTTTTATAGATTATTTGAAATAATACCAATTTAATTATAAAGTTTGTCATAAATAAATTGAATTATTTTTTGCTTAGATGAGGCAAAAAAATAAAGTATAGTATTATTATAGTTTTGTTTTTTAACAAAATATAAG